>Ga0123354_10008648_pt1 | contig 15507 bp, 13 predicted proteins | sample TergutLab28metaG_2_FD_97872 | JGI IMG/M metagenome (GOLD analysis project Ga0123354, IMG submission 97872) | Labiotermes labralis P4 segment gut microbial communities from Petit-Saut dam, French Guiana - Lab288 P4 | ecosystem: Host-associated > Arthropoda: Insects > Digestive system > Gut ...
ACGTGTCACAGACTACACACTGTTACACGTGTCACAGACTACACACTGTTACACATGTCACAGGCTACACACTGTTACACGTGTCACAGACTACACACTGTTACACATGTCACAGGCTACACACTGTTACACGTGTCACAGACTACACACTGTTACACATGTCACAGACTACGCACTGTTACACGTGTCACAGACTACACACTGTTACACGTGTCACAGACTACGCACTGTTACACGTGTCACAGGCTACGCACTGTTACACGTGTCACAGACTACACACTGTTACACATGTCACAGACTACGCACTGTTACACGTGTCACAGACTACGCACTGTTACACGTGTCACAGACTACGCACTGTTACACGTGTCACAGACTACACACTGTTACACATGTCACAGACTATGCACTGTTACACGTGTCACAGACTACGCACTGTTACACGTGTCACAGACTACACACTGTTACATGTGTCACAGACTACACACTGTTACACGTGTCACAGGCTACACACTGTTACACATGTCACAGACTACACACTGTTACACATGTCACAGGCTAAACTACCTCGCAATACTAATGGTTATAAAGACTACATATTTAAAACTGTACCAGTGAGTTCACTTCTAGAAGCAAAATGTTATTTACCTGACACCAGTAATAGTTTCGACAGTCTGCAGGATCTTCAAACAGTCCATCACCAATACACGTATCCTTAGATAACGTATCCTTAGGTACTTTGTTATGTGCTATTGAAGTTGCTGCCAAACAAAAACACACATGACTTTTAAACAGACAAGTAAAAGAAATCTCAAATCCTGGAGTAAGGGAAAGGAAAGGTACAGCTTTCCCTAGATACACCGTAATGGTATGGCTGTTCCTAGACACACCGTAATGGTACAGCTGTCCCTAGACACACTGTAATGGTACAGCTGTCCCTAGACACACCATAATGGTACAGCTGTCCCTAGAAACACTGTAATGGTACAGCTGTCCCTAGACACACCATAACAGTATACAGGGGAAGTGGCGGTACAGCGCCACTCAGTCTTAACCTTGGCACTACACAGTCAGTCTCGTGCCTCAGTCATGTTATTTGCCAGCAGCTGTCAGTACCAGTTCAACAGGAGGCTGGGTGGACTCAGCAGTTGGTATGGATGTTCTGGAGAAGAGACAAATGTGTTGCCACTGCTGCAATTGAACTGCAGATCATGCAGACTGCAGCTTAATAACTACACTGACTGAGCTATACCAGCTCCTAAATCCCAGAGTAAAATCTTCCACATTATGCAGCAAGAAGAGGTGCTTGAACTGTTAAGACAAGCTGTTAAAATATCATATTTATACATGCAAATGCAGAAGAGTAGGAACTGCAGACAGCTACATTACCTGGACCAGCCACACAACCTACAAATGGCACAAAAACCGTACGAACTGACCATACAGTGTTACATATATTTTATTCCAAACAGCTCATGAGTGAAGTCACATGTGTGGATTCATGTGTTGGAGAAGAGTGTAACTCACTACACATTATTACTCAATCAAGCCCCTGGCCACACTCACCCACAATTTATAACAATGCTACACTCCTTGCATCTTGCATGTGCACTGGTACACAATACTGTTTAGTAGACAAAGTGATATGAGGCATGTTCAGCATGTCAAGTTCCCTAGCCTGTAACTTATGTGTTTATTTTGTTTGGTAGAGGCAGCACTCGTAGTTGTGGTAACATGCAACAGATGGCACAAGAGTCGGTCAGTGGGTAAGTGGATGTGCAACTGCAGTGACAATGGGCTTGGTCCAGCAAGGCAGTTCGTAGTGTGGTTCAGTTTTAATTGGCAGAATGTGTCTCCCCCAATGAAGTTCACTATCAATTGATACAGCTGTGTAGTGATGATTGAATTACAGTGCAGCACGTCAGGGAATGGTGCAGATGGTGCAGGGATGGTCAAGCGGACATGAACAGTGATGACGATTGCACCAGTAGAACCAGTGCATCGCGGATGGAAAAGAATACAGCATGAACAGAGTAACTGATTTTGGCAAACCAACATGCCACAATCTGAGATTTGTCCCCTGCATTGACGTCGTCCAGTGGAACTGTCCACACCATTGTCCATGAAGAACTGAGATAAAACAGTCAGGAATTCTTAAACACCTGCAAAGGTGGGACACAAGGAACAATGTGCTGGGGGACCGTACTGAACAATATGACAATTAAGTGAAATGCATTAGCCAGATTTAATTTTTGTAACCTGGGCATTTTACTTATTGGACATCCTTCATAATTTTCAGTTACCTTCGATGACGATGTGAATGTGTCACAAAAAACACCCCATAAGGTGCACTCTGTACTACCACTACACATATGTTCATATATATATATATATACCTGTTTGCGTTTTCTTATGATTTCCTGAAGCAGGGGGCCTGTTTTCACAGTTGGCAATATGTGGCCAGTTACATAACTTCAAAGATGAATCATAATGGAGACTCTCAGGGCAGATGTACGTGTGCCGCATGCCCCACTCACATCGATAGTACACCTTGCAGTTACTGGGGTCTTTTGCAAAACCCTGTCCGGTGCAATTCACCTGGTCTGGCTCAACAGACACTGGCAAGCCTGGTACTGGTGGTGGGTTGAACACAGGCCACTGTGAGATGGGCTGCTTGTCTCCCTCTACTGCAGAAAAACCACATAACCACATTCCAAAGTGCTTGTTAGTATGCTGGAGACACACAGAATGCATAGGTACAACAACATAACAGGCAAGAACAGATATTTTACTTATTTCAGTCTCCATTCTACAACTTTCACAGCCTCCTTCATGTTACATACCCTACAGCTTGGACTATGACACCATATGTCCTCCCACAAACAGACCTTACAGTAAATTTAATGAGCCAGGACCCCCTCAACCTCCAGCAATGGGACCCACGACCTGTACCATTCCCATCAAAACCTTCTTTGATGAATTTACATGTTTATTGCTGTCCCAACATTTCTCTTTTCTTGTAGTTGTAAGCAATGTTACATACTGGATTAAATTCTTCTACATTTATTAAGAAATTCGACATTTATTCATATAATTTAAAATTATATTTTTATCATGTGCTGATGTTAATAATACTGTACCAAGCAGAGAATTCTTCACAGTGGACAGCAATGGCCATTTCTCTCCATACAGGCCTTCGAAATCATCCAGATCTGCAGCCCATACCATGGCTCCCCCAAGACGGTTCTTTTTAATATAAGCCATCTACATGAACCAGAAAACAAAATGATTAACCATGTGTCCATCACATCGCAAACTGCTGTAATGTGCATGCACCACGCACATGCAGTACTGTATCCATCAACAGTAATTGACAGTAAACAGCTTTTGGTCATATGTCTTACTTAGTTATATCTACGACAACAGCAATATGAGACCAGTGGTATCAAGTGCTCTCCTGACCATTTGACTTGACATTGCCCTTTATGTATATCTGTGTGTTTCAAGATATTATTTAAACAAACTGACCTTAGTGGCAAGGCTCTCTCTGCTGTCATAACCAATCCACTGATCTCCTTTGACAATATAAGGACTACCCATATCATCTGTCTCCTTCCTCCAGCTCATATCTTCCAGAAGCTCACAGATTTCAAAATAGGCCAGGAATCCTGGCTCCTGAGTGTAAAAGCCTTCCTTTCCAAAGCCTTTAATAGGAGCAGGAGGTGTTATGACACTGGCATTGGCCAATGTGAAGGATCTGCCGTAGAACGGTACACCAACGATCAGCTTCTCTCGTGGAATTCCTTTCTTCAGCCAGTAGCGAACTGCATAGTCCTGTTAATGTAAAATTGGTACTTCATTTTAAACTGGAGATAACAAATGAAGACTGCTGCAGCCATATACTTCTATAGGGCTGCCTTCAACAGAAAATTAACTTGGTTTTGTGGAATTGTTTAATGGTATTTGTTGAAGAGTGTGTCACATGTTGAGTAAACACTGCAGTCAGGTTTATTTAAGTAACAGACCAACAAATGCACATATATAGTCTTTAATAAGCTAAAATTTACATTAAAACACTTAAAACGCTCCTACATGTTTCGATCACATGATCATCCTCAGGGAGCATACTTTCTTCCTTGCCTAAAGTTATGGTTTAAAACACTTTAGCAAGGAACAAAGTATGCTCCCTGAGGATGATCGTATGATTGAAACATGTAGGAGCGTTTTAAGTGTTTTAATGTAAATTTTAGCTTATTAAAGACTATATATGTGCACTTGTTGGTGTGTTACTTACATAAACTATAAAATGCACGGTTCAACGATAAAGACTTCAATCAGGTGTCAGGTGCAAATGCAGAGGGGCATTATTGTATATGACCAATATTATTTCTCACTTCCTGTTGGCTCACTTTTTGCTTATCACTTAACACATGGATTCCTACTCATGGCCAATTGGAATAGAAGCAGGAGGTGCCCAACAACAACCATCAAGACAGTTTATGACTATATATAACAGCTATGACTCATGATCGAAGGTTTCGTGGATTTCTTCAATCCCTCTGAGAAAACTGCAGCTAAAGTGAAGGTGTCCCTGTGCATACCAAGAAGGCACATGGAGGAGTGGAGATGTATTTCCACACATTCCTAACCTCAATTCTGTATGGCAATAAGTGGTACAGTACAGCACATAGGCTGCCTTTTACCCGGGCAAAAATATGCAGTAACAATGAGGAAAATTCTAGGACAGACCTCAAATAAGCCAACAGACACCTGAGAATGATTATTTGTATTTGGAAAATGTCGTTACACATAGAACACAAGGTTTTAGAGGTGTGCCAACTGGCAAAAATTTTGTATTTATGTATTTATGATCAAGCACAATGGGATGTCACAGTTAAAGACAGCCCACAGCTGCTTCCTTCCACAGTATTTCCAATTCATTATTCAATTATCACCCCCAATGTACACTGCAAAATATGAACTACTGATAACATTGATAAATAAACCATAAACAAAGTGGCTAAGGTTCCATAATGATCTGGATGTGAACATGAAATGTGTCTTACAGACTAAGCACATTCAGACAAGGCTGACACCTGTCCACCATAACTCTACATCGAAGCCATTTCACCAAAAGAATGAAGTCTTCTTGGTTGTAATACCGAGTCACTGTACTGGTAGCAGGCAATGTTTCACAGGATCACAGAGCCTTCATCTTCAGGGGCAAGGAGTCCAAGAAGAGCAGACTGTTGACCCTAAGGATGAAGACATTACCATCCTTGGAAACACTGCCAACTACCTGTACAATGAAACACCATCACATTCCAAAGGATTTTAATTTTCAGAACTCTGCTAATAGCACACTGCATACCTGCTCTCTGTCTAGACCGCGTTCCAGAGTCATCTATCAACTGTGATATTCACTTCCAAAATAAATAACAAATCCTCTGCCATCGCAAGTTTCTGAATGCTGCTATAAATGGCCTATCAATGTACACTTTCATCCTTGTACACTTACAACATTGTAGAAGACATTGAGGCCTGTGTCGTGTCTTCTTTGAAGAAGAGGAGAGTGGTGATCGGCCAGACGATCTCTTTCTGCATGCATGTCAAATGTCATCACGTTAATGAAATCCAAATTGCGTGCCAGACGCTGCACATCATATGCATCCTCCAGTCTGAACCTTGAGGGTGACACAGCTGCAGACAGAATCCAACCTCGAGCGGCAAACACTTCAGATAACTCTTCTGTCAGAAGTGAAAAGTGTTCCTTGTCTGATGGCTTCCCTCCTAGATCTGCTGCTCCTAAAATAAACATCATGCAAATGAAGTGTGAGACTTGCCTGTTAAATTACAGAGCAATGAGACAGATGTGTCTGTCTGTCTGTGTGTCTCATGACAGGCTGCCATATTCACATGCTACTTCACTCCTTCTTTCATCACTTCTTTCTTTGCTACTTCACTCCTTCTTTCATCACTTCTTTATTTTTAATTATTATGCCAACCCATGTGTTAACTGCATTAGCGGAGTGCTACCATCTGGTGGTGCAATGTTGCAATATATGCTTGATGTTCAACTGTTTCTTTGCCAAAAGTGCACACCTCACAGAGAACACTACGTGGTACACACACACACACACACACACACACACACACGCACACATACGTTTCTCAAATCCAACAACTGTCGACTGACAGTTGAACATGAAACAGGTCAAAATCAAAACATCACAGAAGAGTGAATGACATAACAAATATATCAGACATGATACAAGAATAACAGAATGCAGTACAATACAGTTTACACTGGTAAGACAGTAACAATGCATAAATAATAAATACATAGTTAAAATACAGGTTATATCTATATACAAGTAATAATAACAACATTTAGAAAATATGTGCCATGTGAAAAATTACAAAGAATAACACAGATAGATATATTGGCCAATCGTTCAAATAATGACACAAAGATGCTTGAAAATATTACAAAACAGGACACAATAATGATTAGGAGCTATCATTTGTTATTATTATTATTACTGTTGTTGGTGACAATATTGATGTTGAAGAGGGAAGGTGATTTGACTGGTGATAGAAACGTATCTTGAGAATAAGAAGTGTGAGCAATAAGAAGCATGAGCAATAAGACACTGTCTTAATGCTGCCTTTAATTTGGGTTTCTCCTGCTTTAATTTCAAAATAAGGGGGGGGGGGCAAATTATTAAATATCTTAATGCTGGAGCACAAGACACAGCACAAGACACCTTCTGTATACATGGAAGATTTGCAGTGGGTCTGTGCAGCTGCTGTTTATCCCTTGTATTCATCCCATGCACAACAGTGTTAGTCTGATTATTATCAAGCCTATTAACAGTAAAGAGCATCAATGAAAATATTTATGCACATGGTACAGGTAGAGTGTCAAGTTTTGTGAACAAAATTTTGCTAGAATATTTTGAAATTACTGGCATCATAATTCTTTATCATCCCTTTTGCGAGTAGAAATACTTCAGTTACATTGCTTGAATTTCCCAAGAAAATAATATAATATTGAATTAGTGAGGGAAAGTATACATAATGTGCAGTCTTAATAGCATCAATACCTAATACACTGGATAATCTTCTTATGACAAAGCAAGCAGTGCCCAGTTTAGAAGCAGAAAAACTATGTGATGCTTCCACAGAAACTGAGAAATTTTAGGGTACCTAACACAGTAACAGCTTGGTCAGCATATATTGAATTTAGAGGACAATGTGAGGATTTAATAGGAGTGAATCTTACCATGGAAATGAAGATGTGACTCACTCACTCACTCACTCACTTAACAACCTACTGCTATTTTTATTAAAAAATGCTCTAAACATAAGACTTAATTCAAGAATAAAAATCCAACTAGATGTCACTTTTTATATTTACTTTACTGCTTAGATACTCAACATGTTTCAGGCATTAATATGTCCATCTTCAGGAGTTTGTGACTATGTTGTTGAACTGCCACATTGGCTGTACTGTTCTTGGATTGCTATGTGTTGGATTTAGGGTGCGGTTCAGCTAGGGTGGTATCCGGGCTGTCGGTTTCAGTCCACAGCCACAGCCAATGTGGTAGTCCAACAACACAGTCGCAAACTCCTGAAGATGGACATATTAATGCCCGAAACATGTTGAGTCTCTAAGAAGTAAAATAAAAACTAACAAGTGACATCTAGTCTGATTTTTATTCTTCAAATGTCACAATGATGCACGGTCCAATAAACATCAGATAAGACTTAATCTTATTTTATGCCACAAAACATTCAGCTTTACAGTTCTGTACTTTTCCTTTCAGGCATGTGTGGCAACATCGCTCAGTGTGGCTTCACAAATGCTACTACCAACTGCACTCAGCCAGCCTTAGCTTAGAATAATAACCCCCATCAGCTGGTCAATCTCATTCGCACATTCTACAGGCAAGAGGATTACAGATGTTTATGATGTCACATGATATGTTTAAAATTTGTAATTCAGTCAATGGCAGCAAGCGGTCTCAAGAATCATCTTCATCACATCTTGCAAACAACTGCTAGTTGCTTAATGATGTTTGTGTAATCAGCACACTGTCATTGTGATGCACAATATATTCTGTCAAAATGTAAGTTGGGGTTCACACTGCTAAGAACTGACAGAAGTTACATAACTTTCCTCTGCAGGATAAATGAGGACAAGACAAGAAACAATTTATTTTAAAGTGTTTCTTCTCATCATGCAACATCTTATTGTTTTAAAGTACTTAGTCATTCACACTTAACCATTATTTAAACTACATGTAATTCTAAATCTGACACAGTATGATTAGTAGAGGGTCATTATTTAATCTGATAATTAGTGGGTGTCACTGCCTGTCAGTTTCTTTATTGCATTAATTTAGCCCACTCAGCTGACTGCCCAAATGTGCAGCAATACTGGCAGAAACCGACAAATGATACATGTCAGATAACATTATGCCCCTCTATTTAACGCTACCAAAACAGTAAGGCAGTTACAAATTAAAGTGTTCAAACTGCATTATTCTGCAGCTGGTATAGGTATGCACATAATCAAATGTTACCTGGATATTCCCAGTCAAGATCGAGACCATCAAAACCATGAGCATCAAGAAAATTAATCACAGAGCGTATGAATTCGCGACGCACAAAAGCACTGCTGGCCATCTGTGAGAACTTGCGGCCTCCTTCCACCCAGCCACCGACAGAGATGAGCACCTTGAGCTGTGGGTTTACACGTTTCAGCCCTACCATTGCCCGGTATCCTCCTGTGCACATCAAATTGTGTATGTAAAACATAGTGATCATTTCTCAAAAACTGCTCATAAGGTGAAGAGTCATAAAATGTGACTTAATTTCAATTACTTCCCACATCATATATTTTAATTTGTTCCACAGATAAAAAATTTTTCTCCTAACATACAAGTTCACTTTAATAGAAGACAAAACGGTACACAAGTATGAAACAAATGGCACTAACATTCAATCACTGTATTTAAATTGTTGATTCAATAAACACTGTATGTTAGGTACTGTCCTTGTTGTTAACATGAACGTAACAAAAAGCCAAACTTCAAAACAACAAGAGATGCTGTTATGCTGCTGTTTCTGCACAGACCATTCAGGGATGCTGCAATGTTCTGTGCATTAAAGAATATTCAATAAATGACAGCAGCCAACAAGATGTGTCCTGGACAGTGATCGGTTTTGAAAGAACAACTCTGTATAAGTGAAAATTGGGTATTAATTCATGTATTTCACACAAACAAAAACCCATTCATTGTCCTACCAATCAAGTATTCTGTTAGCTTTAATCGTGCCATTTCACAATACGTTCCACAACATTTTACCTTTCACAATATCATACTCCTCATCCTGAGGCATTATGGTGAAAGAATGGGGATCCATAGTTGCAAATGCATACACCAAATGGGTGCAAGCAAACGGGTCCAGATCCAGAGAACTGAACCGCATCGGCTCCTTGCGATATACAGCCCAGCCTTCTACGTAGCACACCACAGAGTACGGCCGATTGCCTGCTGACAGACATGCACCACATTAACAACCATCGACTGTATTCAGCTCTTTTATCATTGCTGTATGTATGAACTGGCACAATGTCTGCTGAAACTAACAAGCAAAACAAATAATACATTTCTTGCTTTTAGCCCTCTGCTCTCGCTATCACACCTTTTACCACTTTCCTTCCTCCATCTACATTACGTTCAAACATTCCATTCATTCACTTCTTCCACTCCTTTATAGGAATTGCACCTTAATTTCTTATCCACCTTCCCCCTCTATCCATATCCCATCACTCTCTTTATGTCCTCTCCTCACACCTCTCCTCCTTCCTTCAAGCATATCCTTGATATTAAAACAGATTCTCTGTGGCCCTCAAACGACGCACTGCAACAGCTTGTGGGAAAAGATGCGACTTTGGTGAAGGCAGCATTTCTAGAGAATGTCAGGAAACATGATAGCTGGTGGAAACTGCTGTTAGTTTTTTATTTGACGGTAACAACTAATAGGTGGAATGTGGTGGGGAGATATGTCACGAACATACCTGCACATTATATATGAATTATCTTTTGTACATCCACAGCTACAAACATAGTAATGGCACAACACTTTGAGGAATTATCTTTTGTAAACTAACAGCTACAAACATAGCAATGGCACAACACTTTGAGATTATAAGTGACAATTCAGTATGTACATATATTATATGTATGTAAGTAGAAAGTTCCTCACAAAAATAAAATAACACAAAAGCATGCTGATACTATTAGCAATATGCTATATAATCTCTGTAAATGACAGCAAAATAAAGTAACACAATTAAGAAAACAAACTGACTGTTAAAGAAGTGAAGGTAACAGAACACTTGCCCCCCTGCACAACACGAAGGCGCCGAATTGCAACAGCCATTGGAACCAAACAATGACAATGAAATATAATGGGAAAAACTGCAAATATAAAACTTTGCCAAGCTGGATACCAAAATGTCATTTGTGAGAACTGCTGAGACAAGCAGACACTGGGCACCACAAGCAACTACAAGCCTGCAAGCGGTGCACTCTGTGATGCAGTACACCAACTTTACCAAGGTGTTAGTTACTTTTAAAAATGCCACACAGTTTCACAGTACACACATGAACGTAATCATGCTGATGCAAAAAGTATGGCCTTCCATTAACAGATTTTCATGAAACTCACAACTACTGAATCAACTTATGTGGAGACCATCTGTACCAAATTTAACCAAAATTCGTCCAGAAATATGGGCAGCATGGGCAAAAAATTCATTTATGCTTTACAGTAAAGTATGACAGTCACTGAGCCAACTGTCACAAAACTCATGCTGGCTAGACAACCTTTCATAAAGAAATCCTGTACCGACTTTCATGAAAATGTTATAAATTGTTTAATCACTAATACTAGATTACAGACAGACAGACAGATGTGGGCTCCACATAAAGCATACATTTTACTTCACAGAGAAAGCCTAATAAAATTACCTCATCAGCCTATAGGGCTTAGGTACAGGAAATTCAGCCTAATCCATAACAGGCCAAGACTAATGATAAAGTGTGCACACTGAGGCAGCTTTTGGTATCTGTTATTATTAACTGTAAAGTAAACCACTCAGTATATCGTGTACATTATGGATGTACTACACATTCCTTACCTGTGACCTTGTTGCCATAGTGATGGCCTGCTGCCTTGAAGTTGGCACCTGATTCTGCGTCCCCAGCAGTAACAGGCAATACATACTTCTGTTTTGAGAACAGCTTCTCTCTCCACCAGGCAAACGTCGAGCCGAACTGGCCAACGCCGGGCATGACTTCAGTCCACCCAATATCAAATGGACTGACAGCAAGGTCTGGGTAGGGTCGTCGCTCAACTGCGTCTCTCAGCGGTACACGATGATCTGACCTGATAAAACCACATTATTCATGGAGAATTCTAGTCATGTCAATGTTTGCAACAACTGACCAGTTGTCACAAAATTTCACACGAACACGACACCACTGGAGGATACCCCAGTGACATATGTTTGATTCCTAGAATCAGTAATAAGAACTGCCACAAGATACATAATTTCTGGGGGCAGAAGTGACACTTCCTTTCGGACCCTGTAATGATGCACGTTCACAATCTTGGACAAAATATGCAAAAACTGTTCCCAAGGTGAATCTTTTGTTATGATGTACATGAACGACATGTATGCTGTGCAAAAACATTATTTGAATGATGGTGATAAACTGTGAACCAATGGAGCCAGACATGTGAAGTATGGGAACAGACAGACCGACAGACTGACTGCCACTACATGCACATAAAGATAAAGGTAATGGTACTCCATTACAGGTCTGGACATGCCCTTACAACTCCCGGAGGTTAAGGTTCCCAGATTGTCTAAACAATTGGCATATGAAGGATTGGCCGTCTTTACCCCCCAGGACATATCCCTGGTACTCATTTCTGTTAGAGGCTGAGTCGACCTCAGGGCCAGAGAAGTTGGTGTACGTACAGTAAACACACTGCTAGCAACTGCAGAATTACAAATATGGTGATGATGGTGATGATGCACAGACTTAAGAATTAGTGTTGATATGACAGGTTCTCTACAAACATAGAACAAAGCAGCAATAACAACAGTAATGTGTATGCAAACCAAGATGGCTGTGCAGCAGGACAGTTGGCGTTCCCTGTTTGTATTGGCAGTTAATAGTTTTCATTTTTGGTAAGGACAGTTGGCTACCAGCAACTGCATGAACAGCCATACCTTCTGTCCATCCACTGACAGGGCTTTACTCTCTAAACCTCCAAGACCATCACTTAGTGCAGTCTTCAGCACCCACAGGTGAATGGGGTTTGAGAAAACAGAAATTTTGTCACACTTTTCAACTGATGATGACAGTTTCATGCCAAAACTAATTGCAAAAAATAAATTATATACGACTACATATATCATTATTTGATATTTTACATCATGATGCTGTGGGATGGAATAGCTTAGTCGGTAAAGCGCCTTGCTACGGCCTGGACGGTCCTGGGATCGAATCCTGATAAGGGCGAGATTTTTCTCACCCGTCCACACCGGCCCCGGGGCCCATCCACCCTTCTTTACAATGGGCAGCGTGTCTCCTTCCCGGGAGTAAAGCGGCCGGGATGTGAAGTTGACCACCCACCTCCACCTATCGCCGATGTTAAAGAAAGAGTACAGCTATACCTGTACCTCCCATTTGTGCCTTCATGGCAGGTTATGAGATGAGCTTTACCTTGCACAGCATGCAGCAAAAGGCTCACAATGCTTACCAAGGTGCTGCTGTCAGCTGGCAGTGCACCACTCACCTGTAGCTCGCGGTGTGCCGCGGGACACTCTCTACAGCTGCTCTCAGAGGTAGCGACCGGGTACCAAACACATGTTCTGTCATGGCGGAGCGAAGGGAACTCCTCTGATTCTGTTTCTCGTAGGAAGGGATCCATTCAACAGAATTCCGTTGGAATGTAGGAACATCACCTGACGGGAAGTGACGAATGGACGCTGCTTCGCTGTACAGTAGCGACGGTGGAACACACAGCAGTATCAGGACTGGCAATCTGCACATGGCTGTCTGTAAGAAACAGTGGCAAATGGCAACCGGCTGTGATTTTATTGTACATGTTAAGCTCAAAGATCGAAAACGCTCACTGAGAGAAAAAAAAAACGACCACAACGTGTTCTGGCGTTAGAGAAACAACAACAACCCGAAATATCGTATTGTGGCTGTTTTTTAAACAACCGCAACGCGTTGTGGCATGTGAAGATACGCCATGATGCGAAAGTCATGTTATGGCTGTTAAAGGAAATGAACACAACGAGTTTGGACTTCACGAAAATGCCACAAACCGCCGAGGAAGTGTCCTATCAGCTAATGAACATCTTTTGTATGTTCGGTGCCCCATTCATACTGCAAAGCGACAATGGCCGCGAATTTGCGAACAAAATACGTAATACAAAACATGGCTGATATGTGGCCAGGAATGAAGCTCGTGCATGGAAAGCAGACACATTCTCAAAGTCAAGGATCAGTTGAAAGATCCAACCAAGAAGTTCGAGACATGCTGATTGCTTGGATGTGCGACAACAACACGAAAACCTGGTCTGAAGGACTTCGGTTTATCCAAAGTAAGAAACACCGAGCACTGCATTCAGTCATCAAGAGAAGCCCTTATGAGGTTATGTTTGGAACGGCGCAGAGGACCCGACTTGGGAATTCTCTGCTCACTGAAGACATGTACTGTTCAGTTGAAACTGAAGAATGACTGGAACAGCTCTTTAATGCAGAAATGAATAATGGTCGAGACAAGGAAGACAAGGAAGAGGCCAACCAAAGGGGTAGAAAAGATGAAGATGAAAATCAAACCAATGACATTTCAGAAGAAACAGTGGAGAAGAAAGAAAACAAAAAAAGTTTTACTGTGTGATTTGTAAGAAGGAGTCATCAGGTGCTCACAAGTGTTCAGTGTGTGACCAGTTTGTTCATGCCATTTGTGGAAGTTAACAGTGAAGACAGTGAGGGTTTCGGACTGAAAGTCACTTGCAACCTCTGTGTAAGGTAGAATCGAATCAACGTTGAGCGAGAAGGTGCAAAATCTGGTCAGGAACAACAAGCCCAAAAAATGGTTTCTCTCTCTCTCCAACTCAAGACATCCAGCAGTTGATATTCGGACAAACGTTGTGGTCAGGGTGCCTGACCTTGATCGAGGAAGTCTAGCCCCCAGAAATGTCCTAGCAGTTGTCGTCGATGTCAACTCTTCTGGGCTTTATCTGTTGGGCACGAAGGACGGTCTACTTGAGCGGCTGTGTGCTCGCCGTGAATTCACAACTGCTGACAACAATTTCATCGAGGCACGTGATGTGCCCTCAAGTTCACTATCTCTTCGGTCAGCCTCAATGATAACGTCTGGAAAGTAAGCAGGGATTTGTAAGCTGCCATTGTAAGAGGTACTGCATCCATAAAAAGTGCAAATGTCGTTCGGAAAATGTAAAGAGTAAATCTAAGTGTCATTCGAACAGCTCCTGCAAAAAAAAATGAGCTTCGCCATTGTTCTTCATGAGGCCTACGTTACATGTATTTTTTATCAATAAATTACTAAACTTATAAACAGTTAATTTAAAAGACAATTCGCATCATGGCATGTCTTCACATGCCACAAAGCGCTGTGATCGTTTTGCCCGCTCAATAAGCGTTTTCGATCGTTGAGCGTAACATATAAATTCCACGGAAAACGTGAATAACGCAGCTAAGATGAACAATGACCAACAGTAATACATACTGATGTGGATGTTGTTATGCCTACAGGACAGGCAGTGCACGTACAGCGTAACAATGAGGCGCGTTCGTGCTACCATTGTTGTGGTGGAGAAGCAGTAAGTATTACATATTCTGAGTTTGTGTTTGTAGCCTTAGGTATCAAACATACAATGCGCATGCGCAATATTGCCATCTGTGGCCTGCCCCGCTCTACCACATTTTTCCACATTAACTCACAAACGGCATGATTTTGGAAAAAAAAAAGTTATTGAACATAAAATTTGTGTTTTGATTTTCTTTACAACTTTTGTGTGAAAAAAATTCTCATTCTAAGAAGAACTGAGCGAAATATGATTAAAAATGTATAGGATGTACAGTACCGTTATTGTACAGCGCCGTTATTGTCCAGTACCGTTATTGTACAGCGCCGTTATTGTACAGTACCGTTATTGTACAGCGCCGTTATTGTATAGTACCGTTATTGTACAGTACCGTTATTGTACAGCGCCGTTATTGTACAGTACCGTTATTGTACAGCGCCGTTATTGTACAGTACCGTTATTGTACAGCGCTGTTATTGTATAGTACCGTTATTGTACAGCGCCGTTATTGTACAGTACCGTTATTGTACAGCGCCGTTATTGTCCAGTACCGTTATTGTACAGCGCCGTTATTG
>Ga0123354_10008650_pt1 | contig 15506 bp, 7 predicted proteins | sample TergutLab28metaG_2_FD_97872 | JGI IMG/M metagenome (GOLD analysis project Ga0123354, IMG submission 97872) | Labiotermes labralis P4 segment gut microbial communities from Petit-Saut dam, French Guiana - Lab288 P4 | ecosystem: Host-associated > Arthropoda: Insects > Digestive system > Gut ...
AAAAAGGAACGCTGGAATTTCAGTGAATACATAAGCATTGTATCGAAAACGCGGCCATCGACATACGTAATCGACGCGTCTGCATTTCCTAACTACAAAATGACTGTGGTTTTTGAAGGCTAAAGCTACGACCACTTTGAGAAGGAATAAAGGTTAGGTTACGTCTGGCTAGAGCAGTTGATGAATAAGGTTTTCTCAAGGACAGGTGTATGTTGTGGCGATAAGACTGGCGCTCGTACAGCGAAAGTGTTTACCGTGTTAATTGTTAGGCTTTCAAAACCATATATTTGAAGTCTCCGCTGAAGAGGTGTGTGGCACCACGTCACTCGGTAGTTGAATAAGAGGTACCCCACTGGTCCCATCTTATTGACATAATCCTTACAGACCCACTCAGGCACTGGGGTCGACTCAGTTGTTAAGAGACATAGGCAGCATGAATATTTTCTGGGAGGCAAAGGCGGCCGGTTAGTGGGACTGACAAACTTACCACCTTAATGTGCCGATTGCCTTAAAATCAATTTCTTAGAACCCTCAGGACCTATCCAGACACGTACAGGGATTACTTTACTTTTACTTGTCCCATCCTCAAGGACCAAACATTCGAAACACAATGTCCTAGAAGAATGAGAACCGCATGTTCCGCAACGGCTTTAATTATCCCAGAATACAAATCAGATTAAAATCCTCGGTCCTGTTCGACTGCAGCTTGTATTCTGTCATATTTGCAATGCTATATGGAGCTATTGATCCGCAAGCATTTATGAAAGTAAATATTGGAACTAAGTCTTCTGCGTAGTGTAACAATGGCAATTTCTGTACGCCATCACGAAAAGAGTCATTATGCCGTGTATTATGAAGTGTCATTTATTCTCGTATTCACGTCAACCGTGTTGTTTGTCTACATGATTTTTATCAGTCATGAAACACCAAGTGGTGCTATTAAATTCGAAACTGTTTATCTAATAGCCCACATCGCTGTGCTGGGAAACAAATTTGCAACAAATATCGGAATAATTTGAAGGAATTTACTTCAATATTAAAAGCGATTCCAATATATCCAATAACATTTAACATCGCTATGGAAATTATAAGCCAAAAATCATGCATAAAAATTGTGGCCGTATATATATATACATACTAGGGTGAGTCAAATGAAAACCTTAAATATTTAAGGTTTTTATTTGACTCTCCCTCGTATATATATATATATATATATATATATATATATATATATATTTATTTATTTATTTATTTATATACACGAACACACACATATCCGTGCATGTGCGTGCAACCTACTACAAACATTGACACGCGACTCAGCGCATACATTAAATTTATCAGAATCACAAAATTCTTCATGCATGTGCATAGTTTTTTTATTTCCTACTACAAAGTCAGGTACTGACGAAGTCAATAATCGTCCAGAATTTGAAAGGCCCAGCACTGGCGTTACACAGTATGAAGAACGAAGAAATTTCCAATGGTATTTACACAACTTTGAAACCATTGTCCTGTGTATGTAAAGTACTGGGACTTGTGACTTACAGTTTTGTTCAACACAAAAACAACAATAAAGTGACAACATATTATCGGCCCGTTAATGTAGTTTATTCGATGGTATGGATTGTATTGTGTGTCATCGCATTCATCTACACTCTATGTTGTCTTCACAATTGTGATCCACAACTATTACCAGGCAAAGTGCGAGCTGCTAACTACATACGTTTCTGTTCAACGTCACTGGAGTAATAATTTCGTACATGATACTTGTAGTTCAGTTAAAATGACTTACACACATATATTTAAAATTAAGAAGAAATATATTTTTTATTTCCTATTTTATTTAAATGTGTTTTCGTGTTGTGTATATGTGTGTATAATCATTTAAAGTGAATAATATTGATTTGTGACAGGTTTATATGTGATATTAACATACAGAAACTTATAAAATAGGAGCGTTAGATATCCGCATGTTCTTTAGCGTGTCATGTTTATGATCTAGCAAGTAGTTCGAATTAATCATTCAATTTTTATGCAAAAGAGAGAGATGTGATTTTAATATTATCCATAACACTTTGTAAGCTGTAAAATGGCGAAGAAGAATCACATTTTCTGAAACTCAAGTATTGGAGATTAGGAAAATTAAATGTTTAAAATAAATAATAATAAGAAGAAAATAGTGGAAAAAATACTAAATTTACTCCCGATCTTACAAAAGCACAAATCTGGAAATCAATTATATACAGTGACACTTCACATTTAAAGAATATACACGTACGTCTTTACACAGAGTCTTACACTCCAGTACGAATATTTCTGAGGATATGATACCTGTTAGTTACTGAATAATTTGTAAGTAAGTAAGTAAAATTAATCCAAACAAAGAAATACAAGGCAGCATGAAACTGACAGCTTGATATTATGAAATTTATCAAAATGTATAAGTCAATGTACTTTTGATAACTATATTATATAATAACACTTCGCCGGTCCCAGTTGCCGCACGGTGTAAGGCGTGGGTCTGTGGCCGCTCGCTTGCTGGGATTTTGGGTTCGAGTCCTGCCGGGGGCATGGATGTCTGTCTGCTCTGACTGTTGTGTGTTGTCAGGTAGAAGTCTCTGCCACGAGCTGATCACTCGTCCAGAGGAGTCATACCGACTGTGATGCGTCATTGTGTGTGATCTAGAAACCTCAAGAATGGGGAGGCCATGGGTCGCAGCGGCATAGGAAAATTAAAATAAAAACGTTCAAAGAGGAAATGTTACTGTAATTCGATCATGTGAGTTAAAAGCTAATTTTCTCCTGGGAAGGAGATAGAAAGGCGATACAGCTCCACTCATTCTTATCCTTGGAGTTAAATGGAGGGTACAGTCAGCGCAATAACCTCTCCGCATTAAACCCACGAAAGAGGCTAGATACCGACAGTACAGGAAGCTGTATGGTCCAAAATGTGGGTCAAGACGAGTGTGGAGAAAAGTAAATTTGTTTTCCGCTCTGGCATTCGAACCTCCAACCATCCATCCTGTAGAAAGACCCTTTATCATCTACGCTATCAAGACCCTAGTTTGACCGTGCACTGTATTTAAATAAGTACGCTGATATGTTTTTGAATACCTTGCACAATAAATCTGCCTCACTTTTGGTTCCATGTAACTATTCAACATCGCGAATGCTACTGTTTCTTTTTACAAAGCCATTTAGTTGCCGCTTAGTGTTAATTTGGGAAATGATTTTTTTCAAAGAATCATTTGTTTGCTAACTTATATATTACATAAAGTGTCTCCGATTTAGCAGTAACTGGAAGTGGATCACCAATAATGTCTCCGTATTTCTGACAATTTTATCGTCAATTATTCCGTGACTAAATTCTGTTACAATGCGGTCTGTCCACATCCTATAAAGCATATTATTGAAACAAACACACGCTTCTTTACTGTCGGTTTAATAATTTTAATACAAAGCAAATGGTCTCCTGTATATTCAACTTCAGGAAACTCTCGGTATATCAAAGTCCCTTCACGATCAGTGTGCGTACTGTTTAGCATCCACTGGTATAAACAGACGTATCGTATTCCGCGCTAAAGTACAGATGCTACTTAATTCGCCCTAGTACAAGCAATGAAAGCCCAGAGCAGGAGCATAGGCATTACTATACTCTTTTTTAACTTCGGCGTTAGACGGAGGTGTGTGGTCAACGTCACGTAGCAGCCGCTTTAGCCCCGGAGAAGAGATCCGGTACTCATTTTACAAGAAGCTGCGTGAGCCCAAGAACCAGTCTGAAGACTGTGCGGGAAATCTGGCCCACAACGCGATTTGATCCCAGCACCGTCCAGGCCGTAGCAAGTCGCTATACCGACTACGCTATCCCGGCTCAGGTTATCATATATGTATGTATATATATGTATATATATATGTATATATATATGTATATATATATATGTATATGTGTGTGTGTGTGTGTGTGTGTTTGTGTGATCATTACAGTCAGCTGCTCGGAAAGTTAGACCTACTACACATTACCAGTGTCATAGTTACGCTGTCGATAGAGTTTGCCACCTTCAAAACATCGGTGTTTATTCAGAGACTAACACTTCCCTCTGAATTATACAGTGTTATAAAGGCCTATAAAATTACTGGATGTCATAGAGTAACAGATATATTTAAAGGAATGAGAAGGAATGTGGCAATTTGGGTGTCTGTTACTTTCCACTAATACTGGTGTACAAATTATTATAAATAGAATAACGAGACGATGAAATATTCATTAGCGTTGAACGAGCGTCAGTCGGCAGCATCGTATGTAACACTTCAGTTTCTTTACTTTCTGCTGATTTAAGTCCAGCACTGGATTACTGGTACCAATATTCCAGTTAAGTTCTTGAGAAACACGTCGATTGACAGTTTTGTGTTCACTAATTTTAAAGCTCAAATCTTACGTAATTGTTTCGTATCTTCTAATTTTACGGTTTTCCTTTACAGTCCGAAAGATAATAAAATGTATCGGGAGCTCTGAGTGACTTACAAAAAATACATATTTTGAGACTTGTTTATGTAGAATTCTATGAGTCGGTAGCGCTGTTTATTTCTTTATAATTCCTGTTTCATTCGAAATAAAGTTGATAATGGTCACCAGAGTGATTACATCAAATGTTCTATCTTTATTGCTGGTCATGTTGTTGTCAAAACCTGTAACTTTCCCTGTTATTTTACATTTTTTGCTTTAATTCTATTAACTTTCACATGGCCAGGTATTTTGTCATGTTACTGTGGAATGAGCAAGCAGAGTTGTAATTTCCAATTAAAGAATTACTGCGTTCTCCAGGATACAACACTGAAAAATGTTACAACTCGAGAATTTATCCTATCAGTTGAATAACCTTTTTAATTGAAAGAACGTTGTTTCTTTTCACCCGACACATTTTTGTATTATGATTGATGGAATTCTGTGATATATAAGTGAAGTAAGTTCGATGTTAAATAAGAACTGAATTTACTTTGGCACTTTTTAAAGAGGTAATTTCTTCAATTAATCTAATAAATGTGCAAATAGTTCTACTTTAAACATTTACACAAATTAAATATCTAAATCAGCTCTTCTACATGGCGATTTAACATTCATATAAATTATTACATCGGTCTTTTGGTGATTTTTGAGACGCTCTTAAATAAATTTGTATTACTGCAAAGCGCAGTAGGACCGACGAACCGGACTGCAATTCCGCGTATGTTAAGAAATTCCTTACTTCGAAATTTACAGACGTGGTCAGGTGTCCACCCGTCTTGTCATTTTGCATACTGAAACTATTTAGCCCAAATAAGAACTAGAGAGGCGTCAAGATGATCGCCCTTTCCTTTCTGTGTCGGGATTAAGAATCTATGAAGCTAAACCTTCATTTCTTCGCCGCGTGGTGTCTAATTAAGTGCATAATTTTAGTTTCAGGATGCGACCGTCGAAATTTACAATTTACAATATTGTGATGCGTCAGTTAAACATAAAACGTGCTGGTAGCTACTCATTTTGCGTACGTGGACAAATATGCGCGCGTTTGCAAAGTATAAATCTGGAAACGATCGTTAAGTAGTTGCACGCGAGAAAATAATTAGAAGAAACAAATTTCCTCCTACTTTTCATTTTTAACGTATATTAAAAATACGCTGCGATTTTAGAACGTATTTATTCTTTTACCAAAATGAAAGGTTTTGATTTCCAATATAAAAATACATTTTAACTCACAGTTCTAAAAAGGTTCCTTTTCTTCAGCTATAAATATCTTCACATTTCTGTCTTTGCCGTTTTGTCATTTGTGCATTTCAGTTGGTGCTGCTTCTCTTATTAGCCACTTGTCTCTCGGCTCAGCACTTTAGTCAACAACAATTAAATTCAACTGAATTACTTTTCCTTCGTTTAATTATTTCAGGCAATGTAATCAGTTGTTCCATTTTATGTATTACTTTACATTCCTTTCATTTTTTAATCTTCCTTCTGTCCTTTCCCTTTATTTTTCTTGTATTGTATTTTACATTTGAAACTGAGTAATTTAGATCTATTTTTTTTAAATATTTTTCCAGTCATCTGTTTATCTACCTATTTAATCCACATTAATTAATAACTCCTTTATCAGCCTTTCGATTTCTTTTCTTCATCTTACGTTAGTTTCGCGGAGCTGTATTTTCTTTTTTTCTTCTAACCCTCTCTTAACATTCGTGTTTACAGTTTTTGTACAATTCTTCTTCATTTTACGGCCTCGCATCCTCTTAATGTATTCTCGAATTTCCAGCTACTTGTGGGCAAAACATCGAAAAGCTCAGTAAACTGTGGTGCACGTAAGGAGGATTTACATAATTACTGAAATATATTATATAAAGGCTGTACTTCCTACAGGGGTTGTTTGTTGTTCTGTGGTTTTCGACAGATTTCATAAACACATGCTCTACAAAAAAAAGATAAAAGAAGCAGAGTTGGGACTGTGATGAAGTAAGTTTTACTTTCATTTGACTGGACAGCACACAGTAGCTTTAGTCGCGACCTCTTTCAGAGCATTATTACGTTGTCTTCCTGTGTCTGCTGAAGAAAACTGTGTTATTCTCAGGGGGAAAACAGCCATTTTCCCAGATATTACACCGAAAACAACGTAGTTTAACGTTGTGTCATCCTAGACGGTCCCGACTTCATCTCACAGGTTGACCTACATTTCAGGTGGCAGACAGCGTCATAGGTTCAATAACTTAATCCCATTATCTTTGAAGTTTATGAAATTGTTTCATAAAATTTACTTCCGTTATCTCTCTTACAATGTCAGTGTTTCTAAGCTTGTGTTTGCCTCTCAATGTCTTTAAGTGTTGAAAGATAAACATCAAGTTGTACCGTTGTTAATTCCATAGAGTAGATGAAAATATTCATCACTTTATGAGCTAATGAAAAAGGTATTTTAAACAAACGTATTGTTATTGCTAGGCACTATTCCAAACATAACACAAGTCTTCAAATTGGCACGTCTCATGCCAGCAGTGAAATGATGCAAGTTTCGGAGTAGAAAATGTGGCAGTTCTTCACTTTTTAAGACAGACGACTCATATTGTTGAAGCAGTTCGAAAGAGCCGCTGCACTAAGCGTCAAAGTGATTATATTTCTCTGAATACAATTCTTGTAGAAATTCTTTGTACACTAAGATGGTTATATCCCATAAAACCTCCGATTCACAGATCCAAGTGTTTGTGCCAAGCATTTAGCTCATAGCAGAACATATAAGGACTACAAGAGTCAGAGTAAAACCGAGGAATAAACAAGATAATTATGTGAGGTGAATGCATTTATACATATTCATAAATATGATTTAATTTTGAAATACTTCTGATGAGTTTTAATTTCAAGATAGAGGCTGAATAGCTGTTGGAAGTAAAAGCCACATGACAAAAATCAACAATCGTTATCAGTTCTTAAAAGCATTTCTGGTCATGTAAATATTTATCATATCGACGAAGAACGAAATGTTTCTTCAACGAATATGCATATTATTCTGTGTAACCACGAACAGGGTGTGTAAGATTTTAGTGTCCAGTACTGCTGGACGCACAGACGGAATGAATCCTCGAAACTGAACTGAGTTTTATACCAATAGTCAGCAGTTTCAAGAACATTTGTATGTGTTACGTGCTGTGAGAAACGGTGAATTCTTTGACAATGTCGGATATAAATATCTCACTCAAACCACTTATTTTCATGTCTAGGATATTTGGTTTGTTGCCTTTATCTTTCTTGGAGTTGGATATTGGTAAAAGAGAAGTGTTTTCTTTTCGCGTTTCAGATGTCTGCTTCTTACTGATGTGGATTGTATTATTCCTTGCAGTGTTTGGTATGGACTTACATTTTGCGACTTACGGCTTACAAAATGTTCCGAAAAAAATGAAAATTGCATACATTGTTTACGCTGTCTTCTTTTCATTAACCAAAATTTTTGTCATTGTAACAAAAAACTTCATTAACAGTGGCAATATTACTAAGTTACTGAAAAAACTTCTAACAATTGATCAATTTATTGACAGGAGAACCAGAATACTTATGTACAAAAAAATACGTTTGAGAATTTTGAAGACGGGGGCAATTGCGTTTCTCACACAAATAATTTTGTATCCTTTAATCTACTTTACGGCAACAGGTGGTGAGACTATTATAATGGTGATTCTAGGGAGTTCAGTGCAGGCTTTAAGTGTTAACTTCCACATAATATTCAGTGTAGAATATGTGAGTATAGTCCACATGTTGAAATGCAGGTATGAGTATTTTAATGGTATACTTTTAGAATATATCAACAAGAAAAATATGGCAACTAAACCTCCATCAAAACACAAATATCTATCACTTAATGTTAACATTGATTACATCGAACTGCCTGCACTATCTGGCAGAGACCTAACGGGCACAGCAAGGGCCTTGTATGGACGCCATAGAGTCAGTTACCTAAGAGTGATTTACCTAAAAATGTACGATAGTGTTACATTAATTAATTCATATTTCGGCTTTCCAATTTTACTAGAGACAGTGTCTATGGTAATTATGTGTGTTACTACTTTGTACTATGCAGCTTACTTTTTAGATTTTGACAGTGATATTAGTGTCAGTAAACTACCAACATATATTACTTCAGGTTACCTCATATCGTGCTGTATTTTGTATATGTCAGTATTTGTCTCGATGATCGTATGCTGTCATAAAACAACACAAGAGGCGAATAAGGGAATATATTTCATTCACGGAATATCTTTGGATCGTGACATACATTACAGCATTATCACAGAGCTAGAAAAGTTGTTAAGTCAAATGATAAACATGAGAGTTCAGTTTACAGCTTGCGGTCTATTTGCATTAAACCCTACATTTGTGTGCACCATACTCAGTGTAATTCTTACGTATATTTTAATTATGGTTCAGTTAACTTAAATGTTTCAAATGTTGATATTTTGCTGACCGTACCTCTCAGAATAATCTTGGCAACTGAACAACTTAATGCACAAATTATTGTTTTATAATAAGTTTATTATATTCCTCTAAATGTTTCGAGCACTGTTGTGCTCATCATCAGGAAGTCAAATTATATTATACAGCATCTGTTAACCTCACACTCTGTAGGTGGCAGTCCGGTGCGCACCGGACGGCCACCTACAGAGTGTGACGATACCAGATGCTGTATAATACAATTTGACCTCCTGATGATGAGTACAACAGTGCTCGAAACATGTAGAGGAATATAATAACCTTATTATATAACAAGAATTGGTGCATTAAATTGTTCAGTTGTTAAGATTAGATGTTTCGGTCACTGACCGTTACACTCTAAAATTAAAAAAAGGAACCACACATTTACAGGGTGATAACACATATTCTTGTAACATTGATATGTGTTACTGTTAAGCTATAAAATATTAAAGTGAAATTTGTCACATTTTCGAAAGAATGCAATTTAATGGCCGTATTTGCTGGTATGAAGTATTGCCTGATTGCTTCTCAAGGAATAGTGGCAATGCTAAAGACCATCTGCCCTAATTCTGCACTTCGAAACAACTTCTTATGACTCATTAAATACGAATTAGTTTCTATTTTCTCGGGACGGAGTGTAAGCAGTATATCAACGCAATTCGGGAAAGTCTCTTTTCTCATAAGAAGTTAAATTTAAATAAAGGGTGATCGAATGTTACGCAACCCATTTTTTTAAATATGATTTATTTGCCAAAATGGGTACATTAATACAAGAATAATTGTATTTAAATTATCTACCATGGTTAGCAATGTCTGGATTAGCTCCTCTCTCATGTTTGATGAAAACCGTTAAAGTGGTTTTTCAGCGATTTCTAAAATGCATAGGTGAAGATTTTGTTTCAACTCTTCTAATGTGTGCGAGTTGTTTTTGTAAATATTCTTTTTCAAGAAACCTTAGCTATCAACAAATAAATACGATAACCAAACAATTAGGCCAACATTTCCATTGTTCAGTTCGCTGTATGGGCTGTGGTTCCATGTTGAAATCAGCAGTCTTGTGTGTCAACTTGCAACAAGCTCGTAAAGGTGTGCGCCGGTACAGTCAGAGCTACATATATTTCTATGAATCCAATCGAACTTATTTCAATTACAGCTTTTAGTTAATATTTAAACATCGACTGTGTAATTTTCGATGGCACTGTATTACCGGAGAAAGTAGAAACACACTGTGCTCAGTTAATAAAGATTTAAGCTTGTAATGAAGGGTATCGGAGCGGAGGTAGAGCTCCATTAGAGCCAACTGTACACCAGACCGCGTTGTCTTTGAGGAAGAAGCTCCTGGATCCCCCTATAACATTTGGTTGGGTGGTTCCAAGAAACGGATGCGACACTTTATCCACGAAGAAACGCTGTCCGCACCAGGAATCAAACCCATATTTTCAGGTCGTCTAGGCCATTGACTAGCCTTTATATCTATAAGCAACTCGGTGGAAAATATGTTTCAAAATCAATATAACAAATGTGTTTTTCAAGACATTTTCTTTTATATATGCAATTATAGATGTTAAATGAAATAAAGTCTGATTATTAATAATTTGTAATTCATTTAAATATATAATATGTGCTTTTAAATAAACAATTAACAAAACATACTTTTTGTTTCTCTGTTTTTGTGCATTTCATGCTACATGGGATTTCATGACGAGGTTACTCTGTAACGCCAGTTTTTATTCAAAATCTCCTGGATTAATATCTCGGCCAGGAGAAAGGTTATGGTGTTCTACGTCTGCGGTTTACACCCGTCTCTCCTGGAAAACGCCCGATATGTGTTCCATTTAGACCACGTCCGCTTCTATAACGTCCATTCCAATTCACTGACCATCCCAAGCTGGTGTTGCTCAATTGGTGGAACGCGTCTCACTGATGGAACTTGACGGTGTACTGGGTGATACACGGAGTCTTAAGTAAGACGAAGTGGTATGCTTTGGAAAATAAAGTTACTTTCTGTGGTATAATATTCATTGTAGACATGGAGTTGCCAGGTCAAAAGGTTTCATAGTCACTCTTCCAAGCTAGTGAAAACTTCGCTGAACAGAGTGTGCTATAAAGGCAAGGAACGTGCTAAATGAATTCATACTGTGATAGTCCTACCCTCCCTTGAGTGTGTCGAGAGATGTCATGTTCAAAATTTCGATGGATTCTTTTATAAGAAGTTCGTTGCGAAAGATGTTACACAAAATGCGTTGTGATTCCCAGTGATTCACACAGTATTTACTTTATATGAATCTCAAAAAAATTATTTTTTCTCAAAATATTTTAATAGTAAATAACGGATGTACCGCTACACCAATAAACGAATACGGAAGAAAAGAAAGGAACGCGTTGAAGGGATTTTTAATGAAGAAGAAGAAGAAAGATGAAAATATTTTAAAATATCAACTTGAAGGAGAGTGAAGTATAGGGAGACGGCAAAGCGATGCAACGGTTCTATTCCATAACACTTACAACAGATCAAAGGTGTAATATTATTGATGCTGGTGATAATAATAATCACAATCATCATTAAAATAATGATGATGACGATGACAAAGGAGAATACGTGTACTTAAGATTTAAATTCGAAAAAATGAAGGTAATCTTACAGAACGTTCAAAGTACTTACTTGCACATAGAACCCCAAAGCTAGCATGATACAAAGTATAGTATTTTTATTGAATGTGGCTTTAGTTATTGTTAACAATGTTTAAATACATTTAACATGAGACACCCTAGGCTCGAAATGGACTTTTGCGCTACAGAATATATATATATATAAGTGGTTTTCTAAATAGACAGTATTCTTTCGCCTGTATTATCGGCTACACTTCGGAACAAACATGTAAAATCATTAGCAAAAATTAATTTACACAAAACTGGATAACTTAATTAAACTGTCATTTTCCGAGTAGTTTGCTAAGGAGCTTCTAATATAACGACAGCTCGTAATTGTGTGACACAAACATAAGAACGAAAAACTGACCGCTTATTACTCACGTAAAGAAAAACAATGTTATGTTTATCAAACCGGTACTATCACATTAATGGAAAACATTTATCAGCCAGAGAACTGTACAGGATGATATAAGAAATATGGGTTTTACATCAGATTAAGTTCGAAATTTGCTCATGCAAACAAGTTAGTTATCGATTATATATATATTAGCTACATGATGAGGATTAGCATTATAAACTGCAAACGATTTTTCTTAAAAATTTTCATCTCACGATATTTTTTATCGAATTCTACAAACACATAAATTACAAACAATTACAGATACAGGGATAACAGGCTACATATACTGAGCTTCAGCAGTAGGTACTCAAAACAATTTTTCAAACGTGTTCTTTTCATGATGTTCTACCGAAAATTACGATATCAAAATCCACTGTTGAGGTTGGTCCTCAGCTGAGATTTATAACAGAATGGAAAGCCAGACCGTATGCTATAATGCACAGTTGGTGCATCAACGCACAGAAAATTCCACAAAACGAAAAAATAATTTTGTTTTTATTAATTTTTTTAATCCACCGACTGATTGTTTAAACAAGAACATTCGTACTTGCTTTACATCTGGTGACTATAAGTGTACATACATAAAGTTCCAGACTCACCTCAAGTCTCGAAACACCCTGTATATAATGTTTAATCTTAACGATTATGAAGAAAGTAACAGCGTAATTTATTACGTACGTTGGCTGCCTTTATGAAATTGAATTCTATTTTGGGAAATATTATAAATGTTTTCAATTCTACGTGCAAGACAACAAGTCAGTGTAGCTAATACCATAGCAAGATGTACTGTATGCTCTAAAGTTTCAGTTCAAGGTAAAATGGAGACTACAGGACGCATAATTGATACATACACTTTAGTCAAACCAGTACAACGAATATCAAAGGTATCTGGATTCACTCCATTAGTTTTCAGCAAGAAAAGTACCTGCAGAACCAACATTCTGCGATACCGTCTACTGGAGATATTCGTGTTATTAATGACGACAGCTGGACTTATTTCATCGACGTGTTACAGAGTACATTTAGTCATTCAGTCACCTTCAAACACTCCAGAAAAAATCAAGATCATGTTAATTCTTAATGATATATTTCTAAAATTAACGAACGTTATTATTTTAATAATGAAGATCTATTTAAATAAAATGGATATTATTAGAATATTCAGAAAGCTGACAAATGTAGATAAAATAATATACAGACGAGGCAGAATTGACACACAAACAAGAAAAAGATTAGTTTCTTCAAGGCAGATAATCATTTTAATATTTGTGTTAACGTTATCATATTCTTGTAATTACTACATTACTTACACTGACGAAAGTACCTCAATTCTTCTAACTTCAGTTGACAATGTATGTTACACCGTAAACTTTGTCATGGTTTTACAGTATGTGAACTTAGTACGCATGGTGTCGCAAAGATATAAGTTTATTAACAACAGAATTAAAGAATATTCCGAGACTGATGGTACTGTAAAAACGTCTCTTAAAATATACCATATTTCTACTAGTGTAAATACATTCTGTAGTGAGGAATGTGATTTACCGAACCTAACAAGTCCACGTGTGAAAAGTGAATTGTGTGGTATACCCATATTAAGATTAGCTTACATAGATCTCTTTGATACTGTGACACTAGTTAATTCACATTTTGGCATTCCAATTCTATTGCTAATAATTTCACTGGTGATTGTTTGTGTTACTGCTTTCTACTGTGGATTATACTCTATTGGGAGCTCTAGCGACACGCACTTGAAGGCCTGTATGCTAGTATTCTCGACTTTGTGGTATGCAATACCCTTCGCTTGGTTAATCGTAAGCTGTGACAGCACTATACAAGAGGCCAACAGAGGAATGATTGACATCCAGAGAACCACTGCGTGCCCAAATATGAAATACGGAACCCTATTACAACTACAAACTTTATCAAATCAGTTGCGAGATATGAGAGTCGAGTTCACAGCTTGTGGGTTCTTTGTACTGAATTTGTCTTTACTTGGTACAATTGTGTGTGGAATTTTAACGTACGTGTTAATTATGATCCAGCTGGAGTAGCTGCCATATTCAAAAAGCAAGCACATTAAGGTAGTAAATATTGAGCACGTATTAATGTAAATTTATGTCGAATATTCTACACACACACACACACACATATATATATATATATATATATATATATATATATCACTAAATTTTAAAATGTTTTATGATACGTTGGGTTACTCTATGTACTACCCACTCACAGACGACGAAGTTACTTGAAGTGTCTCATATATGCCGTGAGTAACCAGAGAGCCTCGACATGTATACATTTCACCTATTCCGATTTTCCTCAATATGGCTTTCGGTGTGATCGTGAATCGGTATTGGTGTCCGCACAATGTGTATTGGTGTCCGCACAATGTGTATTGGTGTCCGCACAATGTGTATTGGTGTCCGCACAATGTGTATTGGTGTCCGCACAATGTGTATTGGTGTCCGCACAATGTGTACTCAGTATCTGCCACTGTCTCTCACTGACTCAACCTTACACAATACTACGTTCTCCTTTGGCTCAGAGCGACACGTCATGTCACCGTTTTATGTGGTGACTTAATTTTCGTATCAAAATTCGTTACATAACGTAGTGCAGAGATAACTATAAAAAAGATTTATGTTTATTTTAACAGTCGTAGTTACAGAGTTTATTGGATTCATAAGGGTAGGAAGCACTGCATATTGATCAGTATCTTATTTGTGGCATACAAATAATCCTCAAGTTGAACTATAATTTTATCACAAGGAGCGTTAAATACCGGTGTTTGTATTGAAGATGATTCTGTTTTCTGTTTTCTCTCAGGAGCAAACCAAATTTTCCAATAAGGTGTAAGTAAAATGCACGTTTAAAATGGAAAAAGAAACTCTCGATAATCTGCACACAGTGTTACCAGACACAGAGATGAGATTTTCCCAGATTATTTGGAGTTTTCACTTGTGTCCAACAATGTATTAACTTGTATGATTCTTCACGTGAATGTCTGGGAGTTCCCGTGTTCGCATTTCCCAACCGCTAGTGTAAGGTGTGTACCGCCTTCTGGTACTCAAGACTCTGGTATCGCTGGTTCAAACCTTGCTTCATTTAGTGCTGTGCGCACAGCACTGTTGCTGTGGCCCATACCCACTTACACAGTTACATTAACCTACATAACACTTTAGATTTTAAATATTTTGAGACTATGGGCACACCGGGGCGCTGGTATACTTCGAGTTCATTATCACGTTTTAATTAGCTAACAGATCTGAATAATCGCCTGTTTATAAGTCAATCTGCGCAGTGACGTTTGAAACCATAAATATAAGCATAAACATAAACTTCTGTATCTTATGCGTATTGGACCGTGCATCATCTTGATATTTGAATAAAGGTTGACCAACTAGATGACACTTGCTTTATTATATATTGCTCAACATGTTTCAGACGTTAATACGTCCATCTTCA
>Ga0123354_10008651_pt1 | contig 15506 bp, 3 predicted proteins | sample TergutLab28metaG_2_FD_97872 | JGI IMG/M metagenome (GOLD analysis project Ga0123354, IMG submission 97872) | Labiotermes labralis P4 segment gut microbial communities from Petit-Saut dam, French Guiana - Lab288 P4 | ecosystem: Host-associated > Arthropoda: Insects > Digestive system > Gut ...
AAAGACCAACTTGATGTCACTTGCTATTTTATTTCACTTCTTATGTGTTCAACATGTTTCGGACATTAATATATCCATCATCAGGAGCTTGCGACTATTCTGTTGAATTACCACATTGGTCGTGTGTTCTTGGTTCGATGTGTGTTGGAGTGCTATCCGTGTTGCAGGCTGAAGCCTGTAACACGGATACCACTCAAACCCAGCCGCACCAAATCTCCTACACACATCGAACCAAGAACACACGACCAATGTGGTGATTCAACAGAATAGTCGTAAGCTCCTGATGATGGATATATTAATGTCCGAAACATGTTGAACACATAAGAAGTGAAATAAAATAGCAAGTGACATCAAGTTGGTATTTTGTTCTCAGCTGTTATAATGATGTACGATCCAATAAATATAAGATTCCTACCTTTAATTTTGGACATTGAAGGGAATTACTCGTGAATAAAATAAATATTTCTGTATTACGACTAGTAATGCATTTCTAGGAACGAAGCAAGACCTATTTACAAGCAGTTCATAAAAATAAGCGCTTATACCAGAAACAAAATTCCAGTTTCAGTAAAATAGAATTTCGTAACAAATTTTCAAGTCCCATAAAAAAAAACAGTACTTTTCCACTCTTGCTATAATTATGATATACAGTATATATATAAATCACGATACCAATTATCCAACCAAAGTATTCCTTGTCCTCCAGCTGCAAGGATCCTCTGATCGGTGTTTCATAATAAAACGTAAGAAAGATTCAGTTTTGACAGAAGACAATGGGTTAGGTATACAGAATGCAAGTTTATAGAATGAGTTTTGTCATTTATCACTCTCTGATTCAGACGGTATAGACACGCTCTGAATTTAGAAAGAAGTTTGAAGCACTTCTTGACGGAAAGAGAACGTTGATTAGAAAATACAGTCTTAAAAAGGTAAGCACAGCACGCTGAGTAATAGTCCAGAAGAGCGCAGTACTCATCTGCTTCGCGGTGGAAGCCTGAAATCTCTTTTGATATTTCATTATATTGCATTAAAAGACAATCAAACACCATGAAGTAAATGAAGTTGTACAATTAATGTATTTTGAAATACAAAATAGAGATTAGTGGTCCGGATCTTAAGGTACAACAGACGGAGCTACCTAACAAGCAGCACCAGCCTTCATTGTTAGGCAGCTGATACCTACACGTAGTGCTGAGCCACCAAACTACACCTCTTGTTACGAATTTAGCGTTGTGCTGATAATGAACGTACATTCGCTGCTAACATGGATTTGGAGGCTCAAGTATTCTGGCAATTGACACTAAATTCTCGCCGTTTTGAAAGTGCGTAGCGAATTGCAACATTTGAAAAACTGGGGAGTTGGTAGCCCAAAGACACGAAGTCACATCCAAGAAGACCTAAACGTTCAGCAACACAGCTGTGAGAAACACAAACCTCGTACAACTGGATTTCTTACGCAAAAATTGGCCCTTGTCATAGAACCTGAATTTTTCCTCTACGCTATGCTTAAAAAGCACAAAGTCGGACTTTACGGTGTTAGACTTTAGGACGAAGATAAATTTGGTCCAGTAATGAAGAAGAAGGACATAGCGGGAACAGGACGCATGGTAAAAAAAACGATGACTTCAGAATATTTATTATTGTATTATATATGATTATATTATTATATATTGTGTGTTATTATATATATTATTAACAAATTTACAAAAAATATTTATTTCCGCTTTAAAAAGTCATTAATCGTGGTAATATGAATGGAAAAATGTGACCCTGAATTGAATCCAGAAGTTTGTTTTTGTTCTGGCATTTCCATATGCCTGCACAGCCACACTTGAATAGCTATTGTCATTATAGTGAGACTGAACGTAGGATGCACTTCGTTCCACCTTTGAAAGACGTCTTATTTTTCCAAAATTACGCTACGAAATCCTAAATTTTGGGGTCCAAACGGTCTGTACCCAAATTCTTCCGATGTCATGTTACTGTCGAAAGTACATATCATTTATGGTCAATATTCTAAGTTAAACATCTCAGTTGAACGCGTGTTGTATTTCTGTACTCTTATTTAAAAACGCCAAGTCTTGAACGTGTATTCTATATATAATTTCTATCGAGGGAACTTTTATTTCATGACATAAATTGCAACCTCACATGTTAACAGATCTACTGCGACATTGCAATATGTAGAACAAATTTTCCAATCAGACTTTCCATCTGTTACACCAGATACTCTTACCAAGTTCCATGTGACAACTCCAGTTGACGTAAGCTATCAAGATCTCTTGAACGGATAGCAGCTACACGGAATTTGCTGTCAAGTGCAAGAATTAACGTGTCATTATCATAATCTTATTCGCGCTCGAGAGGCGTCCTTAGAAACGAGGTAGTGCAATGAACTCTAATTGTTGCAATTACTGCACACGAGATGTTGACCCGACCGAACAGAAATTTACATAACTTTAACTATCCTTTTGGCGCCGGAATTATTTTTTTTTTATTTTAGCACACCCTGTATATAAAATGTGAATAACACAGGAACCAAATACGTTAAAATTATGAAACAAACTGCATTTTGCAGAGAAAAAAAACGGAGAGTATATACCATGTTTAAAATATTCAGTACCTATATTTGTTGAAAAAGTACGTAAAATGAAACTTTAGAGGTTAGCGGTGCGGTACAACCCATATATGAGTCGTTAGGGGTCAAAGGGTTATAAATGTAAATTCCTTTCTTAATAGAATTTTCCTAATTCGTAATTTTGTGTACTAAAAACCGTAGAAAAATGTCGTCTATACACAGAAAGCTTACTGAAAAGAGAGGGCGAAGATTATTTTTGCCATTTAAGAAGCTACAAGCGGTGAAACTCAACGCAACTGGACACAGTAAAGCTATTTAAGCCTACTTTAAAAAAGATCCAGAAGAAACCTGAGATGCAAATAGTCTTTCATTCCTAAATTGAAGTAAGATATAATTTGTCCAATGTATTATAGTGTTTGTTGGGGTACCACTTATTTCTGATTCATTATTCCTGCAATGTTCTGAGTAGTCTGTGTATGCATAGAATGGAAAGGCATGTTTAGCTACACATACGAATAAGTATAAAGGACTATGTTTAGATTACTTAAAAATTAATGTTTATTACGTGGAAATAAATACTTCTTAGACAGGAATGTTAGTACTCAGAAATTGTGTCTGTTTGTATGCGCAATAAATTTAATATTTTAAAACCTCATGCCAAGGATTCACATAAGTGTTATTCTGTATTTTATTCATTTATCCATTCAGTTCACACGAATTTCCTGGACCGTTTGTCATTTTACCCAGCACCATTCGGTAGCTGACTGAAAATGCTACTTCTTTAATATATGAGGTTCTTTAAACGAATGTCCAATCCTCTGCTACAGCCTACAGTAGTGTTGAAATTCTAGAGCAGTTTGAACACTCTGTCTCCAGTATGTAGGGCCTTTATTTTTTCCTTTAGTCTCCTGAATACCTCTGCTTCGAAAGAACGTGATTTAAATCTAACTATCTGGAGAATTTTCTTGAAAGATTTGATGTAGCTTTTGTGCTTGAAATTCTGTTGGTTTTGTTTACTTATTCCAATTTTTCTTAAAACAAGTTTTCAACATCAATCAACATACCGTAAAAAATGTTAAGATTTCTTGAACAGGCATTTCGTGTTTCACTTAAGTGTTGAATGTAGTTGGTCTTAAGGCATATAACTTAACACCTCATTTATTGTAATTCAATTACAGGATAGTTCCATATCTGAGAAACAGTGCCATATTCTTATTTAAATCATTGGGGACTAACTTGTTTCATTTGAATTATGTACGTAAAAAGCTCAAACCTCACTACAGACAGAACATGCCCTACTTTAGACAGAACATGCCCTACTTCAGACAGGACATATCCTACTTCAGACAGGACATGCCCTACTTCAGACAGGACATGCCCTATTTCAGACAGGACACACACTACGTCATACAGAGCATGCCCTACTTCAGACAGGACATGCCCTACTTCAGACAGGACATGCCCTACTTCAGACAGGACATCCCTACTTCAGACAGGACATACACTACGTCATACAGAACATGGCCTACTTCAGACAGAACATGCTCTACTTCAGACAGAACATGCCCCACTTCAGACAGGACATGCCATACTTCAGACAGGACATACACAGCGTCATACGGAACATGCCCTATTTCAGACAGAAAGTGTTCTACTTCAGATAGAACATGCTCTACTTCAGACAGAACATGCTCTACTTCAGACAGGACATACCCTACTTCAGACAGAACATTCCCTACATCAGACAGAACATGACCTACTTCAGACAGAACATGCCCTACTTCGGACAGGACATACCCTACTTCAGACAGAACATGCCCTACTTCAGACAGAACATGCCCTACTTCAGACAGGACATATCCTTCTTCAGACAGAACATTTCATACTTCAGACAGAACATGCTCTATTTCAGACTTGGGGCACGCGGTGGCGCGGTTGGTTGAGGCACTGCGCTACAAACCGGAAGGTTACAGGTTCGATTCCCGATGGTGTCACTGCAATTTTTCATTGTCATAATCCTTCTGGCCGCCCTATGATCCTGGGTCTGACTCATCCCCTAACAGAAATGAGCACCAGGAATACCTCCTAGGGGTAAAGGCGGCCGATGCCTAGGGCTGACAACCTTACCACCTTCATGTGCCGATTTTCTTGAAATCTGGGAACCTCAACCTCTCGGAAACCTAAGGACCTGTCCAGGCCTGTAATGGGATTGCTTTACCTAATAGAGACACCGTAATTGTACATTAACGTTGCTACAAATGAGAAGTAATTGAACTTCACCTGGTAAATAATATTTTATCTGCAGCAAATAGAAGTTTTATATTGCAATGAATCCGATATAAAATACGAAAAAGCAACTACTAATCGTGCAAGGTAAAACATAATGTGTTACGTGCTGGCATCCTTCGTTGTCGACGTGTCTGCTGTCAATACACGCAACCTTCTAATGTTGGTGTTGTAAAGCACATTTTATTGCGAAATATTGCGAAAATTTCTTAAGAGGTCTGTAAAACTGAGAACTACTAGCGTAGAGGATAAATTATTAAAATTATAGGCCATGTAACTGGGCAGAAATAAACATGCTGGTATAATTGCAGTGTTTCTGTTAGAAGGTGCTTATTGTTGTACTCGTACTTCGTAATTCAGCAGTTATTTCTACAAGTGAACAAATATCGAGTAGCACTGAATCAAGTGTTTTCATTTAATAAGCTAACTAACGAAGCACATTACTAACGAAGGCAAAAAAAAAAGGACAGAAGGACGAAGGACTTCGATTCCAGAAAAAAAAATGTAAATAAACTGATTTGGCGAATAATTTTAAATGTAGGTAGTCCTCAAAAGTTTTATTAGTTAATTATATAAAGTAGTCCAGTAATATTATCATCAGTAATATATTTTAGGGCGATATCAGGGAAGACAATGTCTTTTCATATCGATATAAACTTATGTTTAATAACTTCCTTTATTCCAAATAAATTTACATAATATTTTAAGTGTTAAGTGATTTACTGCAAGAATGCACGGAGTGGAATCTTCAAAATAAAGTTATGTTGCTTTCTAAACCTCTGTATCAGTCGTCAAGATATTTTTCAAAATTGATTTCTTGTGACAAAAGCAGTTATTAAATTCCAACTTTTGTGAAATACCAACTTAAAATACCGTGAGATTTCACGTACAGTCATTGTCAATGTCGAGAGACATGTATTTCACACTATAAAGTAAAAGGAGTTATTATGCACGGAACAGAATCTTATCTCGATCTTAAAACCAGATGAAGAGTGAAGCTGTGGAGCACGTGATAGAAACATTTACAGGACTGGGAAATAATTGTCTGTAGCTGGTAATCTTTATCCCACGCAGTTGACAACCTGCCAGGCAGGTAGGAAGTTCAGTTGTATGGAAGAAACGTCGAAAATAATCTCAGTATATCAATCAGCAGAGGGCGTGTGTAATGTCTGCACTTCTGTGTGAATATCCTTATGCTTCAGGGAACCGTGTTCGTACTAGATTAAACTGGCAAAAACTTGCAAGTGTCGCTGCATGTTATGATACAGTAACTGATGTGGGCTAATCTTTTGCAATTATCCACAAATTGGGAGAAAAAAAGCGAAGGTAGTCTGTAAAGCAATAAATATCTAATTGTTTGGCTAATAACGCTGTTACGAATTAGCAGGGAAATAAGGCACGTTCCTCCTTAGGAACATCTCTAAAAGCTCACTGTCAAAGAATTCACTTGCATTTAATTACAAAGGCGTAGCTTGATGGTCGCTGCTGATGTGGGCCGCTCATGGGAAGCAGTAAGCCTGCGAAAGTCTATGAGAATAAGCTGTGCAAAGGATCAGAGCTGATCACAATCTGAGCTGTGTGACTCCCTGATCAAGTGGCAAACATCAGATTTCGTTCCGTAGACTGCGTGCTGATATACACGTTCGCAGCAGATATGTCAGTAAGATCATGAACGTGCTAAGAATTGTTCCTAATTGAAATATTCCTTGTCACTTATTTTGTAATATCCTCTTTTTTGACAATTAATTTTATTCGACGTTCTGCTGACCGTGCATCGTGATAAATTCTTATAATAAAACCAACTAGATGCACTAATTTCTCAAATTTATTTTTGGAATAAAACTCTACATCTTTCGGACAGTTCCTCTGTAATCGTAATCGTAGATCTCAGTGAATATAATGAAATAAACACAAACTAGAAGCAACAATAACAATTTATTGATAATTTCAATCAGCTCAACATGTTTCGGGCGATAATTATAGTCCGAAACATGTTGAGCTGATTGAAATTATCAGTAAATTGTTATTGTTGCTTCTAGTTGGCTGTTTATATCATTGTATCAGTGACGCACGGTCACACAAACATCAAACTCAGTAAATATCCCACATCCAGCAGAATAAATTCTCTCTTTCTCTTTCGACATTAGAACATTTTTTTATTTTTTCATTTCGATATCTTTCCACATGCACGCTTGGAAAAAATACAACCAATTCACAATTATGCTTTTTATATTCTTATATCGCCTACCGTCCCAAATCACGATCGATCTAATTCAAAATCCTGTAATTCAGACAAGACGACTTCTAACCCTGGTGTTTGTGATGAATATAGTAGGATGTATTCATAACATTTAATCTGGTGTCAGACGGAGATGTCTGTGGACTGGCGAAGAAGTGACCCTGAAAGAAACATTGATCTCTGAAAAAGGCCGTGAATTTTTCTGGCAGCTGTACCAATCTCTCAACATTTCGTTGTCTTCCCTGCTAACAGACCTGCAGTTATCCTTGGAATAAAGGAAAGCAAACACGAATAAAAAGTGTGGCCTAAATTACAGTGTTTGTGTCTGTTTGCTGCAGATATTCGCAATATGGGTTCAAGTACCACCTAGAGACACCTATTTCTACCAGCCAGCGGCGCGAGGACGACAGAATCACTTACATAAACAAGGGTCAGTTCTACGGAATCACATTGGAGTACATTCCCGACCCGGACAAGCCTCTAAAGAGTCAGACAGTCAAGGTAGGTGCAATGTTTTGCTACTGGTTTGGAAACTGGCTTGCAGGAAACCTTGTACTTGTATTGCAGTGTGGCCTACTTCGAACTGACAGGAACAAAGAAGAACATTTGGCTTCTAAATAGAGTTGTACTGGAAATCAAGAACACTCAGTTTAGCAATTTCACAAATTGCGTTCATAGAAAGTTGAAGTCTGCAGATCAGTTCTAGGTAGGTTTGAAGTATGCTTACAGGAGCAGAAGGAGCTTCTTCTTAGTTCGGCTCTACGATTCGTAGTGCAGAATTTTGGCCTTCTTAACCACTTGCTTACATCTTCTATCATGGATAAGGGTCTTCCAATTTGGCACTTTTACATACATACATACTTACTTACTTACTCTATGGTGCAGAGTCCTTCTTGAGAAGCTAACTGGTTTGCAGCTAGTCAAGAAATTCCCCGCATTTCACGGAACCCGAAGGCTCATTACCGCACTCACAAGTGTCCGCCACCTGTCTCTATCCTGGGCCAGCCCAACCCAGTCCATAGACGCACATCCCACCTCCTGGAGATCCATCCTAATATTAACTTGGCACTTTTAAACCCTGTATATCTTTCTTAACATCATCCTTCCAGCGTATCTTTGATCTCCCCGTTGGCCTCTTTGAAATGGGTTTCCAGGCGTGTATTGCTTTGAACATTCTTGTTTCTTGAATTCTTTCGATATGGCCACGCCATCCTAATCTTTGCGTTTTGGCGAAGTTTATTATGTTCTTAGGTTTTATTAGTTTATCCAATTCCTGATTAGTTTTTATTCGCCAGGATTCATTTTCATCGGTTGGGTCAAATATTTTCCTCAAAATTTTCCTTTCGAAAACCATTAGTCTATTGGTTATTGTTTCTTTTAATATCCATGATTCGCATGCATATGTGACTAACAAAAGGAGCTGGATAAAGGAAATACCATTCTGGAGGGGAATCGAATTCTAAACAACTGACACAAATGATTATAATTCAATTTTATACGTTTTTATCAAATCGGATATAACATGTGGCGTGAAGAATGGAGAAGAATAACCCATAAATTTTGTGATATTTGGTGTCTAATATCCTATGATTTTCAGGAATTATTTTCAAAAAAACACGCAGGTGCTTTTGGGCCTGCGCCACTGCGTGTTTTTGTGTGTTTGTACAGGTCTCAGAGGTGCCTGCGTTTGCGTGGAGGAAGAATTTGAGGGTCAAAAAATTTCTAATGACAGAGATATAAATTAGAAGTAAAATTCGAGTTTAAATTTTATAAACAAAATCACATGTAATATTTGCGCTTGGCTTTAAAAAAAAGGTCTAGAAAATGGTTTCCAAAACAAAATGGGGGCAAAATTATGTCAAAAAACTTCTTTTCCTATTCCAAGTGAGGTGTATGAAATCCCACACAGTAATAACACAATCACCAATATGCATGTGTGAATGTAAAGTGATCCCGTTACAGGACCGATGTGGCCCAGAGGGTGGGTAGAGGTATAGCTCTACTCTTTCATGACCGCAGCACTAGAAGGGGGTGAGTGGTCAGCATCACGCCCCGGCCGCACTTTACCCCACGGGAAAGACCCGGTACCCATTTTACAGGAGGCTGGGTGGGCCTGGACGGGCGAAAAATCTCGTCTCCACCAGGATTCGATCCCGGACCTTCCAGCCCGTAGTCAGTCGCTATAATGACTGAGCTACCCGGCTTACAATATGCATCCGTAAAGGCTTTTCTTTACAAGAGAAAATTACTACGTCTAACGAAAGAAGGGGGGGGGGCCACCTATTAAAAAATCGCATTCCTTTGGACTACAGAAAATAACATGTGCAACAGGAGATGAAGTTTCAAGTAGGTGTTGTTTTGCTTCTTTTTAATGTGGATTTTTTTCTCAGTTTTGTAGCATAATAGTGACAATAGGCAGTGATTCCTCACGTACTGTAGACATAAGAGACAATGATAAGCAACACAGTGCAGCTTCGGATGTTATGTTGAAGTAACCGCTTTCTTACGTCAGCTTAACCTTTTGGTTAAAAAAAAATTAGTGCAGAGAAAATCAAGAAAGCGAATGTCAGGACTGGAAATAATATTTTGTTCTAAAATCTTTTGAATTCAGGGTTTTTTTTTGCGCTGTTCGTGATTATGGAAAAGAGTGTAGTCCATGATAGACTGGGAATAACATAATGTCCTGTGCGTCAACAGATAATTCAGTTGTTATCCACTGAATTTCGGATGCCGGTACGAAGAAGCGTAGGTAATTTTCTGTAAACGTGGTGAATTCTTCTTTTATTTATTTTTGCCTCTACTCAGCCATTTATATTTCAGCAGTAACTGTATGTGTCAACCGCTGTAACGTTTAAAACCTCTTAATTTTGCCCCCAGAATATTTGTGCCCCCCTAAAAGCTTTACCATCAACATTGTGTCCCCAAACAGCATCAGGTGACTGGTTTTGTACTGGAGACGGAATATGTTCTGTGTACGGAAGGAACTAGTTTGAATAGGTTTAAATCTTCAAAGGAATTAGCCATATGATCCACCTGCAGTGAGTAGCATCAGACAACTTTATGTGTATAGTTGACAGTAAAACTTTCTGACTTATGAAAGGTTTGCTTATTGTAATTATCCACATACTCATCATCATCATCATCATCATCACTATCACAATAATAATAATAATAATCTCTGAAAGATTAGGCGGATCTCCACTTCCTTAACCCTTAAGTTGAGGTATGCATAAATTCTTAAAATTTAGCAACAAGAATTTAAGTCGGTCTGAGAAATTGGTTTGAAATTGGAGGTAGCGATTTTCCCGCAAAACGCTGTAAATTTTCACCAGACTGCGTAGTGTCCAGGTGCAGACAGCAGCAGGCACTTTCCAACAGTTTAATTGCACTTAGCAGTAAACAGTAAACTGGTTCAAGTGAAGAAGATTGTACCTTCATTCGAGATGTTTCCGATTAGAATCTCAGTAAGGGCACCAATTATTGTGGTGAAAGTTATCGCGGTATTCCTCAGAGTCTCTTGGTGAATGTGTGGTTAGTACGCTTAACCTTTTGGCGCAGGAATTATTTTTTTTTAAATTTTAGCACACCCTGTATATAAAATGTGAATAATACAGGAACCAAATACGTTAGAATTATGAAACAAACTGCATTTTGAAAAGAAAAAAAACGGAGAGTATACACCATGTTTAAAATATTCGATACCTATATTTGTTGAATAAATATATAAAATGCAACTTTGGAGGTTAGCTTTGCGGTATGTCAACTGTAGTTGACGTTAGGCGTCTAAAGGTTAAATATACCGCTATTGATTTTTTTACACTTATTTTACCCTCTCCACAATATAACGTTAGTCAACAGTTGCAGCTGATTTAGTGCCATTAAATAAACGGCGAACATTAAACACGAAAAGATAAAAAGAACCAGGTGGAGTTTGGTTTCACCGATTTGTGAAAAACAAGAAGGAATTTCTCTTAATTTTTCGGCATATCTATAGTAGAAATGTTATCACGGTTCTTACACCACAAGGCTAAGAACCCTCGTGCTATCTTTTTTACGAAATCTCAAAAGAGTATTCTATGGTTCGTTGACCTCTGTGTCATATATATTGATGAAGTGACGTTACAATGACGCTTGGTTGTTGTTATTACACAATATGTCACGCAGTTTTTGGTTAGAACAAAAATTAATTTTTTGACGCTTCAAAATCTTTATAAATCACCCTTAAGCCTACATAAATCATGATTTTTGGAACCCGAGGTGTGTTGTAACACTTGAGTAAGTCAATAAATTTCTCCATAAATATTAAGGTCTCCCCAAAATACACTAAAACTTGAATATCTTAAGTGAATTTTCAAAGGTTTAATAAGAGTCAGAAATTGGTTTAAGATCCTGAGTGTCACTTATTATATGCCTAATATGTTCTGTATACAGTACCTTTATATGAACATAAGTAATTTAACCTGTTATTCACGGAAAGCAATTATACACAGACGGAAAACAGGAACACAGTATTAAGACTCTCATTTCATTTCACCCTTTTAAATCTTTAAACACGGAATTAAATCCAATCTGTCATTTGCTGGCATTATTAGGAGCTCACCATATTCTCCACGTTAGCAGGATAAGGGTTAATACCAAATAAGAATTTAGTATCGAAAGTTTGACACAAATTTGAGAAGGCAAGAGGCGACCTAGTCTGAGGTATCAAGCGTCTAAGTGCTTCCTCTTAAGATGCTTTAGTCCACTGGTCTGTAAATTAGGACAACAGCAGTTATGTGGTCTGTAAATTAGGACAACAGCAGTTATGCAGAGTTTGACTGTCCGCCTGCCTGTGTCCAAACATAATCAAAACATCTCTAATTATGAGAGGACAAGACGCGGAAATTGAACCTACGAACCACTGCATAGCTATCGTTCTACAAACCACTAACACATCAAAAAAGGAGCGAGATTATATCACATCGTTTCCTACGTATGTGATTCTGTCTCTCGGATGACATTTTGAATCCATCAATTCTGTATAATCATTAACCATAAACTTACCCAGTCACTCGCGAATTGTCTGTATCTTGTTACTTCCATGACTAAACTACACATAACTTGTTCTTCATGAACCGCTACGTGATAGGCGTTGATAACATGAAATAAGCGTAACATCAGCATAAGTTAATTACTATACCTTAGGTACTATACCTGTATCAGAAGAACAATGTCTGTCCAAGCTTTCAGAGTATGAATAATAATAATAATAATACAATTCAGCCTACTATATTTTCACTGTTGGTTGTGGTGGTAACATTTTGTTTTGTATCCCCATTGTAATTTATTATGTATTTAACAACGCTTCAAATAGCTTAGAGCCGCCCGTCTAAACCCGTAGTTCGCGTGCAAAATATTGCCCGCCACACAGCGTTATTTTAGTCGCGAGTGCATTTGAAACGAAAAAAAAAAAGCATTTTAACCCCTTTTCTGCCAAAGACAGTAAAAAAGGCAGAAAAAATTGAAAACTTTTGAGTTATTTATGTGTAGAGACTTACGTTGAACTATTAATTCATTTTATAAAGATGTACTAAAAAATAAATACACCATAACCTCAGTTAGGAATTGCATGTTTTAATAATATTCGTAATATTATTACCATCATAATTTTGTGGCAAAATGAGTACAGACAAATCCACAAGTAAAAATTGTATCTGTATTTATAGGAATGTATACTCATTCTTAATGTTGTGTGTTTAGTTCCGTGTTACACAGTGGCTGACCACACTTCGCCGAAGTTTCCTGCACCACACAAAAGGTCAACCAGGCCTGATTTAAAAAGTCTGCCTTTTCATGCTCAATAAACCTAAGAGATGTAGCAGAAAACTTTCCTGGCTCAGAATGTCTTAGCAAGCCAGCACGTTTCTATAGTCACTGAGCACATCACAAAGGACTTCTGCCATGGTGAACTTTATACCAGCCTGGATGTGAGAGTCAAATCTCCCGAATAAAAGTTAGGAACCTTATCTTTTGGCCCTTGTTGCTCATTATACTCCACTTCAGAAAGACTTACTTTTGTTGTCTGGAAAGAAAATTATAGGACTTTTGGGTGATTGCATAACAAGACCTTGAATTGTAAGTTTCTGGTTATCCGTACTTAATTTCCATTTTTGATTGCTCAGTTTTATCACGTGACGGGCAATAATATTAAGAAGGTTTTTTTTTTTGCACTTGTAGTTTGAACAACGCCTGTGGCCAATTCGATATGCAACAGCTGCTACATTACAGGGAGAATTTGAATTAACGTTTTAATTCAAGAATGCTGTAAGATAATACAGGAAGTAAGAAAAGTCTGCAATACTTAGTAACAAAAGTTTAAATAAATTCTTATGTTAATCAATTATTATACCAACTACTGCACACATATATAAAATTTATAAAATTTACATATTAAAACATTAAAACGCTCCGACATGTTTCGGTCCTAGGGCCAGCATCAGGGAGCCATATCGTCCTTGCTAAAGTCACACTATAAAAAGTCGCATTAATTTCGCTGTACCAGTTGGGTGTTGTGGCAGCATGCCTGTAATACAAATTATACTAAGTAAATATCGTCAAAATAAATATTAGAATAATTCTGTGCACAAATAATTAGGATTGTTGGGCCGATGTGAATTTATTCTTACCGTGTTGTGTAATGTTATGTCAGAGCGTTTTTAATGTGTAAATTTTATAAATTTTATATGTGTGCAGTGGTTGGTATAATATTGAGTAACTCGACAACATGCACGGTGTAACAACGAAAATAAATTCTTATGTATTTGTATAATGTTTGGTCGCTGCTTAAGTTCATTTTAGCTACATGTAATAGATATTAATTAAAGTAAATGAAGGCTAACTGTATTCGTCATATCTTGAGAAGGAGCTGCCTTCTAAAGCACTTCGCTGCAGGAAATGTAGAAGGGATGGAAAGATGAGGAAGAAGACGTAAGCAGCTGTTGGACGAACATACGGAAAAGAGCAGATACTTGAATTTGAAAGCGGAGGTAGATCACGGTCCTTACAGAATTCGCTTGGAAGTGTCTATGGACTTGTCGCAGGATAGACTACGGTTGGATGTAATAGAGCAGTTGGAATTTTCTACGGACTTGTCGCAAGATAGACTACGGTTGGATGTAATAGACCAGTTGGAATTTTCTATGGACTTGTCGCAGGATATACTACGGTTGGATGTAATAGACCAGTTGGAATTTTCTATGGACTTGTCGCAGGATATACTACGGTTGGATGTAATAGAGCAGTTGGAATTTTCTATGGACTTGTCGCAAGTTAGACTACGGTTGGATGTAATAGACCAGTGTGTTCCCCAAACGTCTTTGCTCGCAGATTATTTTTAGTTTTGAAAAATAACCGCCGATGAGCACATCCTAGTTGACCTAAATACAGAGCGTCCGGATGATAAGTATCCAAAATTGAATATTTTATATCTCAGAACTGATGTTAGATAGCCACAAATACGTACCAGTGGCACACGTAAAAATGTATTACGTGATTTTACCTTAATAAAAATGAATGTCACCCTCTTCTTGGGTACAGGGGATTTCTTAATTAGATATTCTAACGGTCGTACGAAATAAACATATCGCGAATTAAAGAATTTCCGTGATTTTTGAAATTATTTCTTCAATTAAAAGAATAAGTAAACTTCAAAGTTGCAATTAGAGAAATGTACTCACGGATCCCGTAGGAACTGTTGGCGGATACCTAGATACCCGCGGAGCACACTTTGGTATCCACTGCCATAGAAAATAAGTCACGATTTAACTGCGTGTGAAAAAAAAATTATAATTTTGCGCACTTCTGCCTCTCAGCAAGTACGTAAATACTTCACAAAGACAGCGATGTGCTTCAGCTGTTACATTGAACGTTCTATTTGGCTTCTCTCTGTAGTAGAGGGACACATTACGATCCTCTAAGTGCGCAGATGTTTAGAATTTGCTTTAGGCGTGTCGTCATGCAGTTCTTAGTTCACATTTGTCAGTAGTGACGAGTCGGCTTTGATTTATTCTTGGACGTCCTTACAGATTTTTCGGAGTTTTCTCCTTCCACTTCAGATCAAAGTCACTATAGTTGACTCCCTGGTTGACACAACTTTCTTTACAATTTTAGACCATATTATTAATATTCGCGGACCGGATAGCTCAGTCGGTATAGCGACTGACTACGGGCTGGAAAGTCCGGGATCAAATCCCGGTGGGAACGAGATTTTCCGCACCTGACCAGACCGCCCCTGGGGTCCATCCAGCCTCCTGTAAAATGGGTACCGGGTCTTTCCCGGGGGTAAAGTGCGGCCGGGGCGTGCTGCTGACCACTCACCCCCTTCTAGTGCTGCGGTCATGGAAGAGTAGAGCTATACCTCTACCC
>Ga0123354_10008655_pt1 | contig 15505 bp, 15 predicted proteins | sample TergutLab28metaG_2_FD_97872 | JGI IMG/M metagenome (GOLD analysis project Ga0123354, IMG submission 97872) | Labiotermes labralis P4 segment gut microbial communities from Petit-Saut dam, French Guiana - Lab288 P4 | ecosystem: Host-associated > Arthropoda: Insects > Digestive system > Gut ...
ACCACCACGCAGAAGTTGTAGGTGGGGGTGCCGTCGGGGCGGGCGATGACCAGGTCGTCGAGCTCGTCGTTGCGGATTTCGATGCGGCCCTTGACCCGGTCGTCCCAGGCGACGATGCCGTCCGGCGGGTTCTTGAAGCGCAGCACTGGCTGCACGCCGGCGGGCACGGGCGGCAGGCTCTTGCCGGGCGCGGGGCGCCAGGTGCCGTCGTAGCGGGGTTTTTGCTTGGCGGCCATCTGGCGCTCGCGCAGCGCGTCGAGTTCGGCCACGCTCATGTAGCAGGGGTAGACGTGACCGGCGGCTTGCAGCTCGGCCAGCACGGCGCGGTAGCGGTCCATGCGCCGCATCTGGTAGTACGGGCCTTCGTCGTGGTCCAGCCCCAGCCAGGCCATGCCTTCGAGGATCACGTCGACCGCCGCCTGGGTGGAGCGCTCCAGGTCGGTGTCCTCGATGCGCAGCACGAAGTCGCCGCCCTGCGAACGGGCGAACGCCCACGGGTACAGCGCCGAGCGGATGTTGCCCAGGTGGATGAAGCCGGTGGGCGAGGGCGCAAAGCGCGTGCGCACGCGCGGCGCGGCGGCGGAAGTTTCAGGCATATCTTGGGTGTCGAACGAGCGCAAACGGTTATTTAGTGTAGTGAATGGGCGGGGCTGGCGTCAGCCGAGCACGGCGCTGGCCGCGCCCTGCGCGTGCATGATGGGCGCGAGAAAGCCCTCGACGCCGGTCAGGATGATTTGCACGCCGATGCACAGCAGCAGAAACGAGGACACGCGCAGCGCGATCCGCGTGCCGTCGACGCCCAGGTAGTGCGCCAGCCGGGCGGCGCGGCTGTAGACCAGGTAGATGACGATCATGACCAGCACCGAGATGACCACCGAGGCCGTGGCCGACAGCAGGAAGGTGGACAGTTGGTTGTGCGCGCGGTTGGCGGTCAGCGCGATGGCGATGGCCATCGAGCCAGGGCCGGTGGTCAGCGGCACCGTGAGCGGGAAGAACGCCTTGGCGGACACCGAGTCGGCGTCCAGGAGCTGGGCGCTGGAGGGGGAGGCGCCCAGCGGCGGGGCTTCCGGCGCGTTGAGCATTTGCCAGCCCGTCACGGCCACCGCCAGGCCGCCGCCGATGCGCAGCGCCTCGATGGAGATGCCGAGGAAGTGCAGCACCGGCGCGCCGACGAAGAACGTCACCAGCAGCACGAAAAACGCATTCACCGCCACCCGTCGGGCGATCTGGCGCCGCGTCTGCTCGCTCAGCGCCGAGGTGCGGTCGTAAAAAACGAACGCGATGCCGATCGGGTTGATGATGCTGATGAGTCCGGTAAAACCGAACAGGATGTCGGAGATCAGGCTGTTCATCGAGAGCGTCGGGAAAAGGGAGACTGGATCCAGGCCAGCTCCGGTGGCTATTGATTTTGAAGCACTCAGCCCATGCGGGCGCAGTGGTCCAGGCCGCGCGCCAGGTCGGTCTCGAGGTCCGCCGGGTGCTCCAGCCCCACCGCCAGCCGGATCAGGCCCTGGGTGACGCCAGCGGCTTGGCGCTCGGCCTCGCTCAGGCGGCCGTGCGAGGTGCTGGCTGGGTGGCAGATCAGCGATTTCACGTCGCCCAGGTTGGTGGCGACGCGGCAGACACGGCAACTGTCGATGACGCCAAAGGCGTTGGCGCGCGCCTGCTCCACCGTGGCGCCCTTGACGCTGAAGGCGATCACCGCGCCGCCGACGCCGGACTGCTGCGCCATGGCCAGCGCGTGCTGCGGGTGCGTCGGCAGGCCGGGGTAGAACACGCGCTCGACCGCCGGGTGCCGTTCCAGCCATTGGGCCAGGCGCAGCGCGTGGCGGCTTTGCGCCTGCACGCGCAGGGCCAGCGTTTCCATGCCCTTGTGCACCACCCAGGCGTTGAAGGGCGAGAGCACCGGGCCGGCGGTGCGCAGCAGCGGCGTGAACACCTCGTCCATTAGCTTGCGCGGGCCGCAGATGGCGCCGGCCATCACGCGGCCCTGGCCGTCCAGGTATTTGGTGCCGGAGTGCACGACCAGGTCGGCGCCCAGCGACAGCGGCCGTTGCAGCACGGGCGTGGCAAAGCAGTTGTCGACCGCCAGCAGCGCGCCGTGGCCGTGCGCCAGCGCGGCCAGCGCGCGGATGTCGCAGACCTCGGTCAGCGGGTTGGTCGGCGTTTCGGCGAACAGCAGGCGCGTGTTGGGGCGCAGGGCGGCTTGCCACTCGGTGACGTCGGTCTGCGACACGAAGCTGGTCTGCACCCCGAAGCGGGCGAATTCGGTGCCGAACAGCTTCATGGTGCTGCCGAACATCGAGCGCGAGCAGATCACGTGGTCGCCGGCCTTGAGCAGTCCCAGGCCCAGCACCAGGATGGCGGCCATGCCGCTGGCGGTGCCGACGGCGGCCTCGGCGCCTTCCAGCGCGGCCAGGCGGCGCTCGAAGGCGGTCACGGAGGGGTTGGCGGTGCGCGTGTAGGTGTAGCCGTCCTCCTCGCCCGCGAAGCGCCGCGCCGAGGCGGCGGCGTCGGGCTGCACGAAGCCGCTGGTCAGGTACAGCGCCTCGGAGTTCTCGCCATAGTGGCTGGGCGCGATGCTGGTGTGCAGCGCCAGGGTGTCGGGGTGCAGGCCGTCAGGCAGCGGGCGGGTCGAGGCGGGGTGGTCTGGGGTCATGCGGGCGGCGCGGTCAGGCGGTGGCGTTGGGCAGGGTCAGGCGGGAGGTGTCGGCGTCGTCCTCGCCGGTTTTCAGGCGCTGCTCGTTTAGGCGCGCGATGTCGCTGTCGGTGATGTCGCCGGTGACGTAGACGCCGTCGAAGCACGAGGCGTCGAAGCCCTGCACGGCGGGGTTGAGCGCGCCGATGGCGCGCTTCATGGCTTGCACGTCCTGGTAGATCAGCGCGTCGGCGCCGATGATCTGGCGCACTTCTTCTTCCGTGTGGCCGTGCGCCACCAGTTCTTCCTTGGTCGGCATGTCGATGCCGTACACGTTGGGGTAGCGCACCGGCGGCGCGGCGCTGGCCAGGTAGACCTTGTGGGCGCCGGCCTCGCGCGCCATCTGCACGATTTCCTTGCTGGTGGTGCCACGCACGATGGAGTCGTCCACCAGCAGCACGTTGCGGCCGGCGAATTCGCTGACGATGGCGTTGAGCTTCTGGCGCACCGATTTCTTGCGCACCGACTGGCCGGGCATGATGAAGGTGCGGCCCACGTAGCGGTTCTTGACGAAGCCCTCGCGGTACGGCTTGCCCAGCAGCCGGGCCAGTTCGGTGGCGCTGGGGCGGCTGGATTCGGGGATCGGGATGACCACGTCGATCTCGTCCGGCGGCACGGTGGAGACCACGCGCGTGGCCAGCGTCTGGCCCAGGTTCAGTCGCGCCTGGTAGACCGAAATGCCGTCCAGCGTCGAATCGGGCCGCGCCAGGTAGACGTATTCAAAAATGCAGGGCGACAGGCGCGACTGCGGCGCGCACTGGCGCGCGTGCAGCGCGCCGTCCAGCGTGACGAACAGCGCCTCGCCCGGCGCCAGATCGCGTTCCGGGACGTAGCCGACGCCTTCCAGCGCGACGGATTCGCTGGCCGCCATCACGCCGTCGTCCGGGCCGCGCCCGAAGCACAGCGGGCGGATGCCGAACGGGTCGCGGAACGCCAGCATGCCGTGTCCGGCGATGTGCGCGATCACCGCATAGGAGCCGCGCACCCGCTGGTGCACCCCGGCCACGGCGGCGAACACCTCATCCGGTCCCAGGGCGGTGCCGCGCGTGGCCTTTTCCAGCTCGTGCGCCAGCACGTTGAGCAGCACTTCGGAATCGCTCTCGGTGTTGGTGTGGCGGTGGTCGGTGGAAAACAGCTCCGCCTTCAGGGCGTGGGCGTTGGTCAGGTTGCCGTTGTGCACCAGCACCACGCCGAACGGGGCGTTGACGTAAAACGGCTGCGCTTCTTCCTCGCTGAAGGCGTTGCCCGCCGTGGGGTAGCGCACCTGCCCCAGGCCGCTGGCGCCGGGCAGCGCGCGCATGTTGCGCGTGCGGAACACGTCGCGCACCATGCCCTTGGCCTTGTGCATGAAGAACTTGCGGTCCTGCTGCGTGACGATGCCGGCGGCGTCTTGCCCCCGGTGCTGCAGCAGCAGCAGGGCGTCGTAGATGAGTTGGTTGACAGGTGCGTTGCTGACAACGCCGACAATGCCACACATGGTGTTTGCGTCTGAATGGGAAAGAGTGAGCGGGCGGAAAGGCCCGAAACCTCTAATTGTCGGCGATCCGCGTGCCGCCCGCGCCGCGGGCCATTTGCCGAGGAGGATGGCGGCGAGGCTGCGCGGGGCAGTTTTCCCCAGAGCCACTAACATGAGCATCATGAAGGTTTCCCTGCCCGATACGCTCAAGACCATGGTCGATGAACAGGTCAGCCACCGTGGCCATGACACCGGCAGCGAGTGCGTGCGTGAGCTGATCCGCAAGGATCAGGCGCAGCAGTTGCGCGGCTTGTTGCTGGTGGGTGCGGCCTCCGCACCCACGGCCCCTGTCGATGGCAGTTGCTTCGATGCCCTACGCGCTTGTGCGCGCAACGCCGGGATGGCTGCGCGCGCCTGATTTCATTTCGCGTTAAAAACTTTCATGACCGTTCGGCCCGAGCGGTTCTGACTTGGAATGCGAAATGGAATGAGCCACCAGGTTAGAGGCGCCGCACCAGTCGTCGCGCCGTGGCCGTCACGCCGGCAGGTACTTGCCCAAAGGCTCCGGCAGCACCGGGTGCAACTGCGTCAGGGCGGTTTCCAGCCAGCGGACGCTGACCGACTCGCGCCACCAGTCGGTGTCGTGCAGCGGCGTGGTCCGCGCCAGGGCGCCCAGCACCAGCAGCAGGATCAGGCCGCGCGCGATGCCGAAGACGGCGCCGAACACCCGGTCCACGGGCCGCATGCCCAGCGACTTGGCGGCGCGGCGCGCCAGGCTGGCCAGCATGCCGCAAGCGAACGCCACCACCACGAACACCAGCGCGAAACCGGCCACGTGGCGCACCGGCTCGCTGGCTTCGTTCATCGGCAACCACGCGCCGGCCCGGTCGGCCAGCCAGCGCGCCGCGAAGAAGGCCGCCACCCAGCCGGCGATGGCCAGCGTCTCGTACAGCAGGCCGCGCCAGGCGCCCAGCAACAGCGAAGCCAGCAGCACGACCAGACAGATCCAGTCGAGCGCGCTCACAGCGACAGGATGGCCCCCGGCAGGCCGGCTTTCTTCAGCGTGGCGGCGGCTTTTTCGGCCTCGGCGCGGCTGGCGTAGGGGCCGACGCGCACGCGGGTGCGCTTGCCGTCCTTGGTGTCCACGGCCTGGGCGTAGGTCTTGAGGCCGGTGCGTTCGGCCTGCTGGCGCACTTCGCGCACCTTGGCCTCGTCGGCGAAGGCACCGATCTGGATGATGAAGCGGCCCTTGCCGGCGGCGGCGTCCGGCGCGGAGGCGGATTCGGCGGGCGGCGGTTTTTTCCCCGCCAGCAGGGCGCGGACACGCTCGGCCTCGCGCCGGGACTTGGCTTCGTCGGCGGCGCGCTGGGCCTTGGCCTGTTCTTCGCGCTTGGCGCGCGCCGCCTCGTCCGCGGCGCGGGTGTCGGCCTGGGCCGGGCGCTGCGCGCTGGCGGGGCGCGCCGGCGCGGCGGGCTGCGACGCCGGCTCGGACGGGCGCTGCGCCGGCGGCACGGTCGGGGGGAGGATTTCTTCGCGCTCGGCCAGGCTGACGCTGGCGGGCAGGCTTTCGCGGCTGGCGGCGGTGGCGGGCACCCGCAGCGGCGTGACCTTGTTCTTGTCGGGGATGGTGATGGGCGCGTCCACCGCCACCGGGCGCGGCTGGGTGTCGAACAGCAGGGGGAAGCCGATCACCGCCGCCAGCACCAGCACCGCCGCGCCGACCAGGCGATGGCGCGCGCGCCGACGCAGGCTGTCGATGCTTTTCTGGGAGCCGCCGGTGGCCGGCGCGTCGCCCTGCGGGCCACGCTGACGGAACTTGAAGAAGGCCATATATCCAGATTCAGCTGGGGGCGCCAGGCTGGCCGGCTTGCAAGCGCGGAGTGCCGTGCTCCAGCACGCCGCCCACGGTGTAGAACGATCCGAAAACGACAATTCTATCAGCGGGGGTGGCTTCGGAGGCCGCCGCTTGCAGGGCCTGCATGGGGTCGGCAAACACCCGCGAAACCGCGCCGCCGCGCCGCGTCAGTGCCTGCCAAGCCGCTTGCAGCGCGGCGCTGGTGGCCGCGCGCGGCGTGGGCAGGTCGGTGAAGTACCACTGGTCGATCAGCGGGTCCATGCGCTGGAGCATGAGCGTCAGGTCCTTGTCGGCCATGGCGCCGAACACCGCGCGCGTGGCGGGGTAAAAGCCCATCGCGTCCAGGTTCAGCGCCAGCGCGGCCACGGCGTGCGGGTTGTGGGCCACGTCCAGTACCAGGGCGGGCTGGCCCGGCACGATCTGAAAGCGTCCCGGCAGCGCCACCAGCGCCAGGCCGGTGCGCACGGCCTGGGCGGTGACCGGCAGGCGCGCTCGCATCGCCTCCAGCGCTGCCAGTACGCCAGAGGCGTTGATGAGCTGGTTGGCGCCGCGCAGCGCCGGGTAGGCCAGCCCGGCGTAGCGGCGCCCGCGCCCGGCCCAGGCCCACTGCTGGCGGTCGCCGTCGTGGTTGAAGTCGCGCCCGGGCAGCCACAGATCGGCGCCGATTTCCAGCGCGCGGTCGATCACGCTCTGCGGCGGCAGGGGATCGCTGACGATGGCGGGCCGTCCGGTGCGCAGGATGCCGGCTTTTTCCAGCCCGATCTGCTCGCGCGTGTCGCCCAGCAGTTCGGCGTGGTCGATGTCGATGCTGGTGATGATGGCGCAGTCGGCGTCCACCACGTTCACCGCGTCCAGCCGGCCGCCCAGGCCCACTTCCAGGATCACCGCGTCCAGCTCGGCGAGCACGAGCACGCGCAGGATGGCGAGCGTGGTGAATTCGAAATAGGTGAGGGCGGTGTCGCCCCGGGCGCTTTCGACGTCGGCGAAGGCGGCGATCAGTTGGGCCGCGTCGACCGGCGCGCCGCGAATCCGGCAGCGTTCCTCGAAGCGCACCAGGTGCGGTGAGGTGTAGGTCCCGGTGCGAAAGCCGGCCTCGCTCAGGATGGCCTCCAGCATCGCCACGGTGGAGCCCTTGCCGTTGGTGCCCGCCACGGTGAACACCGGGCAATCCAGCCGCAGGTTCATGCGGGCGGCCACGGCGCGCACGCGCTCCAGCCCCAGTTCGATGGTCTTGGGGTGCAGGCGCTCGCAGTGCGCCAGCCAGTCTTGCAAAGTTCTCATCACGCTGCGCATTTTGACCGACAGCGGCACGTGGCATCATGCGTGCGCATGAACCTGTCGGGCCTGACCATCGCCGGCCACCCCTGGACCTTCTGGCTGGGCGGGGTGTGGAGCGTCTACAGCGTGAGCCTGACGGTGTGGATCATCTTGCAGCGCAAGTCGCCGGTCTCGACGCTGGCGTGGATCATGGCGCTGAACCTGATGCCCGTGATCGGCTTCTTCGTCTACGCCTATTTCGGGCCGCGGCGCATCAAGCGCCAGCGGCTGCGGCGCTGGCACCACGAGGCGGCGGTCATGTCGCGCCAGGAGCGCCAGGCCCTGCGCGGCGAGTACGCCGAGACGCCGCTGTGGGCGCGCCAGCACGCCGAGCTGATCGAGCGCGCCAGCGGGCTGCCGATGTCCAGCGCGCACGCGGTCGAGATCCTGCCCAGCGGCGGCGCCACGCTGGACGCGCTGCTGCGCGAGGCCGAGGGCGCCCGGCGCCACATTCACCTGGAGTACTACATCTTCGAGCCGGACCAGACCGGCGCCCGCCTGCTGCAAGCGCTGACGGCGCGCGCGCGCGCTGGCGTCGCGGTGCGCCTGCTGGTGGACGCCATCGGCTCGTCGCGGCTGCTGTCGCGCCGGCACCGCCCGCTGCTCGATGACCTGCGCGCCGCTGGCGGCCAGTTCGCGGTGTTTCATCCGGCGCGGCTGGACCGTCTGCGCCCGCTGGTGAACCTGCGCACGCACCGCAAGATCGCGGTGATCGACGGACGGGTCGGCTTTGTCGGCGGCATCAACGTCACCGACGACGAGAACGAGCAGTTGCGCCCCGAGCTGGCCTACCGCGACACCCATTTGCTGATTCGCGGCGGCGCGGTGCGCTGGCTGCAATACGTGTTCCTGCAAGACTGGCGCTATGCCGAGGGCCCGGCGCCGGCGGCGAGCGAAGAGTTGCTGCCGCACGCGCCGCCGGGCCAGTTGCCGGTGCAGATCGTCGCCTCCGGCCCCGATGCCGATACCGAGGCCATTCACCGCGCCATGATCGACGCGCTGAACCTGGCGCGCGCGCGCATCTGGCTGTCCACGCCCTACTTCGTGCCCACCGAGGCGGCGCTGCTGGCGCTGACCAATGCCGCGCTGCGCGGCGTGCAGGTCAAGCTGATCGTGCCCGAGCACAGCGACTCACTGGTGGTCAGCGCCGCCGCGCGCTCGTACTACCGCGAACTGCAAGACGCCGGCGTGCGGGTGTTCGAGTACCGTGGCCGCATGTTTCACGCCAAGACGCTGGTGGTCGACGAGTTCTACGGTTCGGTGGGCAGCGCCAACTTCGACAGCCGCAGCTTCAAGCTCAATTTCGAAGTCGCCGCCGTGGTGCTGGAGCGCGGCTTCAATCAGCAACTGGCGGCCATGTTCGAGGCCGACCTGAAGCATTGCCGCCTGGTTTCCGCCAGCCGCCAGACGCCGTCGTACCAGCGCCTGTTCGAGGCCGCGGCGCGGCTGGCGTCGCCGCTGTTGTAGCGCGATGACAGTTTCGACATCGATTGAAGCGAGGTAAAAATTGCGCACGCATCGAAATCGTGATCTGACTCCGATTTTTTACCCCACCTTGTTGCCCGTGGTCATCCAGCATGCCTGACAAACTGCCCATCAATCTGGATGCCCTGCCGCGCCAGCGCACGGTCGAAGGCGAGCGCATCGAATACAAGGGCGGATGGAACCCGGACGCGATCATTCGCATGCTGTGCGCCTTCGCCAACGATTTCCAGAACCTGGGCGGCGGCTACGTGGTCATCGGGCAGGATTGCGATGCTCACGGCCAGCCCGTGTTCCCGCCGGTCGGTCTATCGGCCAACCAGCTCGACAAAATCCAGCGCGAACTGCTGGCCTGTTGCCAGTCGATCCAGCCGCCGTACTTTCCCGTGTTGAGCATGGAGGTGGTCGAAGGCCGTAACCTGATAGCTGGACCTGACGGAGGGCCGCTCGACGGGCATCCCGAAGATCCTCAAGGAAATGGCCGCCAACGGCTCACCGCCGCCGGTGTTCGAGACGGACGACGACCGAACCTCGTTCGTCATCCGGCTGCCGCGTCATCCGCGAGCCAAGAAGGTAGCCGATATCACCGCGCAAGCTACAGGGGAAGTTGGGCGCTTGCTGCGCGCCATGACGGGTGAAATGTCACGGCGGCAAATCCAGTCCGTGCTGGGCCTCAAGGGCGAGGAGCATTTCCGTATCGCTTACCTGAAACCAGCGCTGGCGGCACAGTGGATTGAAATGACCATGCCGGACAAACCTCGCAGCGGCCATCAACGCTACCGCCTGACGGTCAAAGGGCGGCAGTGGCTGCAAGCCCATGCGGCGGGCAGTTCGGATGACTTTGTCAGTGAGCAGCCGGCTCCAACCTGAGCGCGCTGGCGGACGTGTAACATCCGCCGATCACTTTCAGGAGATGATGTTCATGGTCGCCAAAGCTTCACCCCTGGCCCTGCTCAAAGACCCCAGCTTACTCAAGACCGACGCCCTGATCGACGGCCAATGGGTCAAGGGCAAGCAGCGTTTCGACGTCATCGACCCCGCCACCGGGCACAAGCTGGCCGACGTGGCCGATCTGGGCGCCAAGGAAACCCGGGCCGCCATCGACGCCGCCAACGCCGCCTGGCCGGTCTGGCGCAATCTCACCGGCAAGCAGCGCCACGCCGTCCTGATGAAGTGGTTCCACCTGCTGATGCAGCACCAGGACGACCTGGGCCGCCTGATGACCGCCGAGCAGGGCAAGCCCTACGCCGAGGCCAAGGGCGAGGTGGCCTACGGCGCCAGCTTCGTCGAGTGGTTCGCCGAGGAGGCCAAGCGCATCAACGGCGAGACGCTGCCGCAATTCGACAACAACCGCCGCCTGGCCGTCATCCGCCAGCCGATCGGCGTGTGCGCGGCCATCACGCCGTGGAACTTCCCGCTGGCCATGATCACGCGCAAGGTGGCGCCGGCGCTGGCCGCCGGCTGCACGGTGGTCATCAAGCCAGCCGAGCTGACGCCGCTGACCGCCCTGGCCGTCGCCGAATTGGCGCTGCGCGCCGGCGTGCCGAACGGCGTGCTCAACGTCGTCACGGGCATGAACGCGCCCGCCATCGGCAAGGCGCTGTGCGACAGCGACGTGGTGCGCCACCTGTCGTTCACCGGTTCCACCGAAGTGGGCCGCATCCTGATGGCGCAGTGCGCTCCCACCGTCAAGAAGCTGGCGCTGGAGCTGGGCGGCAACGCGCCGTTCATCGTCTTTGACGATGCCGACCTGGATTCGGCGGTGGAGGGCGCCATCGCCAGCAAATACCGCAACGCCGGCCAGACCTGCGTGTGCGCCAACCGCATCTACGTGCAGGACGGCGTGTACGACAAGTTCGTCAAGAAATTCGCCGCCCGGGTTAAGGCCATGAAGGTCGGCAACGGCTTCGACGCCGGGGTGGAGCAAGGCCCGCTGATCGAGCCCGCCGCCATCGCCAAGGTGCAAAAACACGTCAAGGACGCCATCAAGAAGGGCGGCAAGGTGCTCACCGGCGGCAACAAGCTCAAGGGCCAGTTCTTCGAGCCGACCGTGGTGGCGGAGGCCAGCGCCGACATGCTGGTGGCGCGCGAGGAAACCTTCGGTCCGCTGGCGCCGGTGTTCCGCTTCAAGACCGAGCAGGAGGCCATTGCCGCCGCCAACGCCACCGAATACGGCCTGGCCAGCTACTTCTACGCCCGTGACATCGGCCGCATCACGCGCGTCAGCGAGGGGCTGGACTACGGCATGGTCGGCGTCAACGTCGGCATCATCGCCACCGAGCACGTGCCCTTCGGCGGCGTCAAGCAGTCCGGCCTGGGCCGCGAAGGCTCGCGCCACGGCATCGACGAGTACGTCGAGATGAAGTACCTGTGCATTGGGGATGTGCTGAAATGAACCGATCCAGTTCCTTCACGTCCTCCCCCGCCGGGGGCAGGTTGGGCTGGGGCTGACGATATCCGGGAGGGCACTGCGGCACGGCCGGCCGGATGCGCGTGGCTTCAAGCCGGGGCCTGTCAGGCAAGCCGGTGTCTGAGGCGCATGGCGCCATCGAATGGTGTGTATGAATCTGTTTTGTCGTGCCTGTAGACCTGGCGCCGCGCGCGCTGTCCCCGCGTCGCCGGGAATGAACGTCCTGCGGCACGCCCTGGTTTTCCTGGTGTTGCTGGCCGCCATCTATGCGTTGTGGCTGCTGGTGTTCTGGCCGGGCATTCTGGGCGACGATAGCCTTGCCATCATCAAAGAAACGCTGGATCCGGAGCATTTTTCATCCGGCAAGACGGATCTCTGGTATTACTTTGTGCGGCTGTTTTACCTGGGTCACGAACGGGCCGAGGTGCCGGTCGGGGTGATGCTGGCGCTGGGCGCCTTGATGCAGGCCAGGATACTGGGGTGGTGCTGGTCCTGGGGCTTGAGAAAGACCGCGCTGTTCCTCCTTGTCTTTGTCGCGCTGACGCCGCATTTCGTTTTCTTTCTCGGGACGCTGATCCCGGATGGCATTTATGCGGTGGCGATGGTCGGCCTGTTGTTCGAGTGTTGGCTGATCGCGCGCTTCAGGCGATGCGGCTGGGGCGCGCTGGCCATGGTGGCCGTGACGCTTCCGTTTGCCGCGTTTGCGCGGCCCAATGGCATTATTTTTGTCGTGCCCGTGGCTTTGTTGGTGGCTTGGCTATGGCGGCATGAGCGTCGCGACAGCATGCGTCTTGGCGTCATCGTGGTGGCCTGGGGCCTGGTCATGGGCGTGGGCGGCCAGGCGCGTCGCGCCGGGAGCCAGCCAGCGGTTTACCCGTTGGCTATTTTCGAGACGGTGAACTTTCTCCAGCCGCGCCCCATGAACCAGTGGATCCCGCCCAGGGTGTCGCCGCTGACCATCGCCACGCTGGAAAAATACCATGCGCTTGAGGTCTACACCAAAAATTACGATCCCGATTACTGGGATTTCTTGGTGTTCCCGGAAAATGGTCCCAAGGTCGGCTTCCTGAGCGAGGCGGACAAGGAAGTCATTGTCCATGAATTTTTCCGTCACAACCTGTGGCGCAACCTTCCCAAGTTCGCGGGCAGTCGGATCAATATTTTCTTGACCTCTTGCCTGGCGCAAGGGGTGATGATTCGCCACTCCTATGCCAAGGAAATTCTTGAGGGGGTGCAGTCGAAGTCCACGTACCGGCGGTTCGGACTGGATCGTGCCGAGGCCCTGCTGACCCGGCTGTACGATTTGAGCTATGCCTACCGCTGGTTATTCTGGACGCCGTTCCTGGGACTGGGGTTGATGGGTTGGGCGCTCATGGTGGGCGTCAGAAGACGCGACGGGGCCCTGCTGCTGGTGGCCGGGGCCATGCTGGTGCAGTTGGGCGGCATCGTGTTGTTCTCGAGTGCCGGCGAGTACCGGTATATCCTGCCGTTTTTTGCCTTGCCGCTGGCGCTGCTGCCAATGTACGCGCTGCATCGGCGGGAAGCCCGCTTGCAACATCCATGAGCGCCCTGTCCACGGGGTCCTGATCCACGACGTGAGCCATGTGGCCGGCGTGGCTTCTTTTATCGGGTCGCCTGGATTTCTTGCAGCAGCGCCTCGAAGTCCTGCGCCGTCGGCGCGGTGTTGTCGTACAGGCGCAGTTCGGGGTAGTCGGCCGCCGTGGGCATGAACGACAGCCGCGCGCGGTAGTCGTCCCAGTGCGCCAGTTTCCAGGCGTCGTTGGCGTTGCCGCGGGCGGCAATGCGGCGGCGCGCCTCGTCTTCTTGCAGGTGCACCCACACCACCTGCACCCGCACGTCGGCGCCCACGCGCAGCCAGGCGCGGTCGGCGAGGCGATGGGCGCGCACCTCTTGCGACAACGGGCCGACGACGATGCAATTGGTGCCCAGCGCCAGGTTCTCGCGCGCGGTGTCCAGCAGGCCGGCGTATTCGGGATTGCGCAGGTGCTGGAGAAACAGCGGACTGTCGCGGTCGTTGGCGTCGCCGGTCAGCACGCCCATGACGGCGCTGCTGTAGTTGCCGTACAGGGTGTCCTTGTCCAGCAGGCAGAAGGACGGACCGTGGCGGCGGTGCAGTTCGGTGGTGGCGCGCTTGGCCAGCGTGGTCTTGCCGGTGCCGGCGTGGCCGCAAAAGAAGATCAGACGGGGCATGCGCCAAGCATAGCGGCGCGCGGTTTACCCGTGCAGCCGCGAGCTTTTGGGCAGGCGCGCCATCAGGAATTCCATCTGGTCGGCCAGGATGCGGCGGTTGCGCAGGATGAAATCTTCCCACAAGCTGGGCACGTAGGGCGCGTACAGCAGCGGCATGTGGGCCTGCTCGGGCGTGCGGTCGCTCTTGCGGTGGTTGCACGCGCGGCAGGCGGTGACCACGTTCATCCAGAGGTCGCGCCCGTTCTGGGCAAAGGGGATGATGTGCTCGCGGGTCAGTTCGGCGTCGTCGAAATGCCCGCCGCAGTAGGCGCAGAGGTTGCGGTCGCGGGCGAACAGCTTGGCGTTGCTCAGGCTGGGGCGCAGCTCGAACGGGTTGATGCCGGGCACGCCCCGGGTGCCGATGATGCTGTTGACGGCAATCACCGATTGTTCGCCGGTGATGGCGTTGTGGCCGCCGCGAAACACCGCCACCCGCTGGCCAGCTTCCCAGCGCACGTCGTCGGCCGCGTAGTGGATCACCGCTTGTTCCAGCGACAACCACGATTGCGGCAGCCCTTGTGCCGACAGCTTGAGCACTTTCACAAAACGACTCCTCTTACCAAAGAAAACATCGCCTGTGGCCGGCGTTGCCAGCGCCGCCAACGTCATGCTGCTATGCAGCATGCGCAAGCCGCAATATACTCCGTTTTCATGTCTTGAGCGATTTGGGCAGGACTGGCCTGCACGGGGCGCTATGAAAACCATATCTCCATGAAAATCTTTCGCGGCCTGCGCCACCCCGGCATCGCGCCCGGTTGCGCACTGACCATCGGCAATTTCGACGGCGTGCACCGCGGCCATCAGGCCATGCTGGCGCTGCTGCGCAGCGAGGCCGCGCACCGCGGCGTGGCCAGTTGCGTGATGACGTTCGAGCCGCATCCGCGCGACCACTTTGCCGCCGCGCTGAACAAGCCGGACCTGGCGCCGGCGCGCATCGCTACTTTCCGCGACAAGCTGGCCGAGCTGGCGCGCTGCGGGGTGGATCAGACGGTGGTGATGCCCTTCAACGCCGAGCTGGCCAGCCAGCCGCCGCAGGCGTTCATTGACGAGGTGCTGCGGCGCGGGCTGGGCGTGCGCTACGTGCTGGTGGGCGACGATTTCCGCTTTGGCGCCCGGCGTGCGGGCGACTACGCCATGCTGGACGCCGCCGGCCAGCGCCAGGGCTTCGACGTGGCGCGCATGCAGTCCTACGAGGTGCACGGGGTGCGGGTGTCTTCGTCGGCGGTGCGCGAGGCGCTGGCCGCGGGCCGCATGGACCGGGCGGCGGATTTGCTGGGCCGGCCCTACGGCATCAGCGGCCACGTGGTGCACGGGCGCAAGCTGGGGCGGGCGCTGTCGGAGACGGCGCTGGGGCGCGGCGACGGCTTTCGCACCCTGAACCTGCGTTTTTCGCGCCGCGCCCACGCCTGGAAGCCGGCGGCCAGCGGCATTTTCGTGGTCGAGGTGCATGGGCTGGACGCCGCGCCGCTGGCCGGGGTGGCGAACCTGGGGGTGCGGCCCTCGCTCGACCCGCACGACGTCAACGGCGGCCGCGTGCTGCTGGAAACGCATGTCCTGAACTGGCCGGCGCGGCTGGGCGACGAGGGGGCCTACGGTAAAATCGTCCGCGTGGATCTGCTGCACAAACTGCACGACGAGTTGCGCTATCACAGCCTGGCGGCGCTGGCCGAGGGGATTGCGCGCGACTGCGCGGACGCCCGCGCCTGGCTGGCGGCCCGCCCGGGCCGAATTTGAAGGGGCGGCGGCGCGCCCCGCGTTCCGCACACTGCCCCGCTCCCAACTGCAACGGCCGATGGTACGCGACGTGCAAGCGCCATCGGCTTGTCCGATCTCCCCCTTCCTGCCCCGAATTCCGCCATGAGCACCGACTCCAAGACCGACTATCGCCAGACCCTCAACCTGCCCGACACGCCGTTCCCGATGCGCGGCGACCTGCCCAAGCGCGAACCCGGCTGGGTCAAGGAATGGGACGAGGCGGGCCTGTACCACCGTTTGCGCGCCGCCCGCGCCGGGCGCGAAAAATTCATCCTGCACGAC
>Ga0123354_10008656_pt1 | contig 15505 bp, 11 predicted proteins | sample TergutLab28metaG_2_FD_97872 | JGI IMG/M metagenome (GOLD analysis project Ga0123354, IMG submission 97872) | Labiotermes labralis P4 segment gut microbial communities from Petit-Saut dam, French Guiana - Lab288 P4 | ecosystem: Host-associated > Arthropoda: Insects > Digestive system > Gut ...
CTGTATATCATTACTTCATGTATATATATCCTAATTTTCCTCTCATCTAATAAATATTAAGCTTTTTTATCTGTAAATTCATGTTGAAGTAATGTAGATCCTGCAACGGATATAACAACAGGTTAGTTCTTGAGAACTGACTTATTTCAGTATAACAAAATTTCACTATAACAAATTAATTTCTGAGGTCCCCAAAATTTCGTTATACTGGTATTCTACTGTATTATTTAATTCACTACTGTCTAAAACTTTTCAGTGCACATGCTTTAGACACAATTTAGAATATCATGCCATATTTAATAAGCACACCAATTGTTCTGCACATTGCAGTAGATGTCTTTTCATCATTCAGATGTCATTTCAATCACATCTCCATCAATGAAGAACACACTTCTTACAAGTGACACCTCTCTTATAATGTCATATCAACCACTGTGCTACAATTCAATTCTATGTATGCCATGATATTCTAAATTCAAATTCTGTTTTTTATTTAACAACAGTTCAAAAGTGTGGTAAGGTCTTAATAAACCCTGCTTTATCATCTCACTGGCTCATACTAACTGCACTTTTGTTGTTACAACAAACTGTTGCTGTCTCAAAAGTGAAAATTCTGCTATAAAATGTTTCTCATTTCTTTAATTACACATATCAGAATTTACAATGCATTTTACTTCCTTTACATTTGTTACATACTTCACTCTTTCAGAATTGTTACTTTAAATATCCATGATACCTGTCTGCATTGATCTGTTTCTAAAATGTTCCAAATATACTTTGTATGAACTTTAATGTATATTACAAAAAATATATATAATGACAAGCACACCTAACTATGAAGAATAATATGAACATATTCTGTGTCTACATTCATGTAAGGAGGCATATGATTTGGTGCACCGTGAGATATCAACTAAAGTATACTGCCACAGGAAGAATGTTGGGAATCCCTGATATGGGGTAATGAGCTTAGCATAAGTTGGGATACTCATTTCAGGGAGTGACTGGTATGGGCTGGGCAACTGAGGTTCAATACCAATCATGGCTGATTTTGTTGTTTCTGATGCCATGTTCAAACCAACCCTGGAAGCTACTACTGAACTGTCTATCCAGATGTCTTAGCAACTGCAGCGTGAAGTTCAAACACTAGCCTCTATTACTATACCAGTATCCAGAATGTATGCAGTTTACATCCATGACTCCTAGTGCCAACATGAAATGGTAATGTGTTCCATGCACACCTATGTATCTTTTGCCTGTCAAAGCCTTGGCTTCACAAGTCATTTCAAAAGAACTTACAATATAGAGTGAGATTTCAGTCTATGCTATTCTGTTAACTACTGCTTACATATGAATTTCATCAAAATTTTTCTGATGTATCACTTTTCTTTGTTCTTCCTATGGCTAGGACAATGCTCTCATACTGCTGGATTCTGGTATGGGACTAAACTGGATTCTATATGCATAATTTATTGCTCTCAAATGTACAAGAATGTAGGAACACAGGTGCATGCCATTAGAACATCTCACAGTATGCTGTGCAATATGGTGATCCACAGCCAACTGGAGGACAGATGATACCAAGGCAGCACACCTCTGTTCCTAGTCATATCTGCTAAGAGAGATTCCTGTAATTCTTTGTGACCATTTGTACTTCGTCCAAAACTTATACTATAGAGATCACTGTTATCTTCAATGCAGAATGTCTGCCACTCTTGTGGTATAGCAATATACCACCTAAATAAATAAGGCTCTTTTATTTAACACTTTCACTGCTAACTCCAGTAATATCAACACTGCAAATTCATACTATATACATGAACATCTGACTTTAAATGCCATGTTCAAAACATGATAAACTTTTCCAGTTAAAATCCAAAGAATCTCACAAGAAGTGTTCTGTAACACCTAACATGTGAGTTCGAGAGGAACTGTCAGTTCTTGGAAGATTAACAGTGAAATTTATCAGTAGATTAGGCAGGTCCTGCTGTGCCTGCCTGGTGCTGAGAGGCTGATTTTCGTATATATATTGAAAGAAATGGCATAATCATGCAAATACCTGCCTACACCACTAGGCTCGCAAGTAAAGAATGTTTACAATATGGCATTCAGCTGATATAAGACAGAAATTTAGCTTTCTCATTAGATTACATTTTGATTTTTGTCCTTCATAAAACAGAGTCATATTAACAAGGAATATGCTACAAACAGGTAGCACACACTGTAGTGTACCAGCTTCACTTTCTGACTTATATATATATGGATACAAAATGCTAATTAAATAACAAGAGGCAATATATATATATATACGACTTTCCCACTAAAATACAAACAACTTTAAAATACACATGTACCAACCAACAAGTTGTCCAATGTGCTGCATCACCCTACTAAACTGGGCATTAGTTCTGAAGTGATGTTGCTAGAACACAGTGAGAACCGGGGAAGGAAGAACACTTTTATCAGTATTTACACAGTAAGCAGCAAACTGGATACTAACAAATGCAACACATAATACTAACACGTGTCATCCAGTGGGCAAGAGAACACACCGAATTCCCTCTCTCCCCTTCATACATTTTATCCATTTCCAACAAAAACAGTGCTACTAGAATTTTAAAAGACTACTAATGGGAATTAAAAAAAAAACATTAAACAGCACTGAAACCTAGGTCTGGTTCATGCCATGATACCAGGTGAACTGGTACAAGAACAGCCACACAAGACAAAGTTTTCTCACATTAGGTGATACTGCAGGTAAAGTGTGGCAAATATCAAGTTTTGTCTTAATAAATCCAATAGAAAAAGAGAATGGAAAATAAATAAAGGAATGTGAGACACAAACAACAATCAGAGAACTTAAGTTTTAAATGTAAAATGGAAATAGAATGTAAGTATATGTACATGGATGAAACACTAACCACTACACAGCACTGACTGTGTCACGATGCCTAATACCATAATGTAACTAAATCACATATAAACCAGGTGGCTCAAAAAGTAGTTTAAAAATATTAATATGAGTACACTCTTAGAAAAAAATGTCTTCTTGCATGTACAGCCCTTAAAATGGTTCTCAGAAAAACTGTGATCTGGGGTACAGATTAATTTAAAAGCTGGATTACTAAATGTTGAAATGAGGGACATGCTGCACTGAATTCCTGCCCACAAGAACTGACATTAAAGGTAAACAAGCACTTATAAACCGAATTCATCAGGCATTATAAAACTGATTTTCTGCACAAATAACTATCTTCAAAAGTTCCCCTGCTTAAAGCAGTTCAGACTACACACATTACATGTCACTTGAAATTTAGTAATATCTGTGAGTATTCCATGAAAATTGAAAATAACAGGTAGAATGCTGGATAAAAATGCACTCTAAAGAAAAGGAATATACAAGAAAGGAACCAGAATGATGAACAAAGGTAAGGGTGAAGAGGCAGCAGCACATAAGCACTGTTAATACAACCTGGACCACTGACCACACCTGTTATTCAACCCACAAAAAAGGAGTCCATTATAACTGACCACTATTCCCAGTATTACCCACTATTATAATCTAGAACTTGTTAAAAGCTTTTACTTATTTCAGGAACTAGTACTCTAACTCCAACTCTGTTCATATTGTACCTAAGGTAAGTTTGGGTCATGGGGCTACATTCTTCTATCACTCTGTCAGTGTACATGGAATGGATGCCTTCAATTCAAGGTGCATTTTTCAGAATTTGCTTGTACAAATTTACCAGCTGATCCAGCAACAGATCAAGAATGGTATATGAAATTCACTGTAATGTGCTTCATTATCTTTCCAGCACATCTGACCCAGCTGGATTCAAACCAACACAACTAACACTTCCACCTGAAGTAGGAACTACCCATTGCTAATGGAGAAATGATATAGAAATTGCAGCCACTTTTCATGTTACTGAAAGCTAGAAGCATGGTATGTTGCCATCTGACCCACTGGATGATGGAAATTAAAACAATGTGTAAAACTAAAAGTGAGAACTGGCAGTTAATTAAAAAAAAAAAGAACTTTACATCAGTTGCTTGAATGCAACTAGGGATATTAGGTAGCTCAGCATCACTGATGTCAAGAAAAGCACGGCCAGATTTCACTTGAGGCTGAGTCCACAACACCTAATTGTGTCTACAAAATTTCCAGATAACTGGGAAAACTATTACAACATCCTATAAAATATTTCCATAAATCTGGTGCTGCTATAAATAAAGCCAAAGACCAGTAGTTACCAAACTTACGCAGGGCAACCATTTTGTAATAGAACAGTTACACAGGGCTATCTCCTGCACAGCACTGTCCCATTTAATCACAAAACAATTTCCCTGAGCAGAAACACATATCCATCAGTGTGTTAGCACCTGTTTGTATCACCACTTGGAAGGAGAACAGTCCGCTCCTCTGCTGTCACTCTGTTTTCCTTGCCATACAGCAGAGGTAAGTCCTCTTTGGTTGGGGTCTGGGGACGGTCCCCACTGCTTTTTAGACTGATATTGGGCTCTGCAGCTGGAGAAGCTCTACCCAAGGGACTGTTTGGGCCACGCATTGACCCACTACTCGTTGAAAGGGACTGCAACACATTTATATCATTCCCAAGACCCAACGTGCTCCTCTCAGCAGCCACAGTGCCATGCTGTAGAGTTTCCTCATCACTCTGCAAGGTACACACAGTAAAAGTAAGGCTGTGACATAAATATGGACAAGATGAATTGATATGGTATTTAGAAGCAAACAGCCAACTACCTTACTAATAAGCTACCTAACCACTACCTACTTAAGTAGCTAATTAACTATCCAAATATCTAAAAAGCTAACTAACTAGCTACACAATTAAATATCCAAACAATTCATTAACCAATGAACTCAATATGTAACTACCTAACTATCTAGTTCACTATCTGTAAAACAACATTACACAAAAAGTCCAAAATTGATACTGCACTGAGGTACTTCAATTCCCTATTTCTCTAATAATCTACACCCTCATTTCCCAAGCACCCCTTTCCCTGATATCTTCAATTCAATGTTCTGTACCCATTTGTTGCTCTTCTGTGCACATCTCATTCTTGTTGATCTGAATAACATTACCTGTAATGTGCAAGTTTTGTGACTCCTTGTTACAAAACTTCCTCCTGGTATTCAAAAACACCTGATGTCATCAGTCTCAAACCTACAAAACTCTAAGCAAGAATCTACAACACCCACAATCCTTGTAATATGTACACTCTTTGTCTTGGTGAGACGCTGATATGTAATACACACATCATTGATCAACTTCTGTGCACAATTTAAGCAGCTGCAGACTTCTGTTACCTGTAAGTTGTCAAATAAAACATAAACATTTCACGTAACTGCCATGGCTGCAATTCCTAATATAATGAAAAATGTCTCACACAAAATATGTAGGTGAACTTACGATCTTTATCCACACAAAATGCCACATCCATAGCTACAATAATTAATTAGTTATTACCATTATACTAAACAATAAATAAAGACTTCATAACCTGTAAAGTTGTTTAGTATTCTACATAATGCACCAGCAGTATAACCTTGAATACAAATACGGGTATCCTACTTCTCTTACCAGTTCTTAACCCATCCACAGACTACTTCAATCAGTACTTCACCCCAATCAATGCAAATGTTAAGCATGCAACCATGAGCCAAAGACATGAATGGAGTCACAATTATAAATATGTAAGTCTCATGTCTGAATCCAAATGATTAAGAAGGATCCAGTTTTCATCAACACAATTCAAACACAACCATAGACACTAACTTGTGATATGTGGTGGCTCACATCCTTCACAGCTCGGCTCAGCGTTGGTGAGTCCACCGGTCCCTGGCTACGGTCATCCTCATCCAGTGAGTGTAGGAGCTGTAGTAAATGCACACACTTGCAGAAAGTCAGAAAGATAGAAATGATGAAAATGCAGATTATTGTCTGTTCTGTTACAAAATTTTGCCATGCCAGCAGGCCTATAATAAGTACCATGTAAACCAACATATGCAAAGGCAAACAAGTGACATTATTACAACACATTTCTCTTACTAAAATTCATGCCTTTCCCTGTAATAAATAAATATATTTTGTTGATGTGAGTAAACAGCATTACTTCGGTCTCTGTTTTGTAAAGAATCTAAACAAAGTGCAATTTGAGGTTTCCGCAGCACTGATGATGAAGATTAAGCATTTTTCTTCAACTACCCTGAAGAAGATGGCTGCGAGGTTCTCCAAATTTCAGCTAACAAATTATGAATCAACCACACCAAAAGACCGCAATCTACAATCTAAATAGAGCCAGATGCCTCTATCAGTTGGACAACTGTTTGTAATTCCTCCCTTCACACCATAGAAACAACAGTTTTGATCCCAGTTAGCAAGATATGTAATTTAGCAGCATACAGTATTTCACAAATAATTTCATCACTCTGAAGCTAAAGAAACATCATGGCATGGACATACAACACTATAACAAACATCAACATGAAAACTCTAAAAATGCTCACCTTCTCCACCTCATCATCAAAGTGATCTTCTGACTGTGTGTCTTTCTTGGCACGCTCCATTAGTGTGGCACGCTTTGCAGCAAGGTACAGGGACCTTTTTATGCGCACATAGAATACTTCTGTGATGGCACGTACAGTGTAGTCAGGGATGAATGTGTGACGCAACAATGCATCTAGATTCACAGACTGCAGACTTCCCAAGTTCTGGGGAGTGGGTGAGGTGGGTGAGTCTGCAATATTTTATCAGCTTTTTAAAATCCCAAGAGAATAAGGCAATTTACTTTGCGTATTTCTAGCCTTGAATTCTCCTTGGTATGTTGACCAATTGGATATGCTAAACTGTGCTGACAGAACGATGAATGATGGAATGGGAAAGATGCCAAGATCTGAATCTAAGACTTCACTAATACAGGAGTGGAAATCAAATGGGAGGCAAACTACGGCAACTGTAAGGGCAGCACTAATAATTTAGTACACTCATTACAAAACATTACACAAGAGTTGTAAAACATGTAACCTTTCTTTAAGGATCAAGACAGAAATACAACTACTCAACATCAGTTCTCAATGCCTATTAGATACTGCGCACAACATCATATTAATATTCTATTTTATGGCAACTATACTAAAATAAAACACGCTTATTGAATTAATGGGAAGGTGAGACCACAGTACAACTAATATATGCAATACATCTGGCCATGTTACTTCTATTTATTAGTTGTTTCTTGTTACTTTTAAATCTAAAGCACAAATGGTCACTACTCTGAAGGAACAGTATTAACGAAGGACGTAAAACAGGATGAACATGTAGGTCAGATAGTGGGATACAAGAAATACCAAGAATCTTGGTTGGGCAACATCTTGGAATGTGGACACTACATGCAGTGAAATGAAGTGACTCAGGATCATGTCCAGTGATGGGCTCTGTTGTTAGAAGTGTCAAACCTTCAGACCAAAGGTACACCAGTTAGCACCAATTAATTGTAAAACAGAATTGCAATAACTACAATGACACCAAACTTACCCACACCGATGTTCTGGATGAGGGCCTGAGTCCCAAAATATGTGAAAGGCCCACTTTCAAAAATCATGTTCTCCTTTCCCACAACTACTTCCACGCGCCCCTCCAGGATCAGCACAAAGTAGTCTACTGCTTTACCCTGAAACATATTTTATGTGCACACAGTACATTCAAATTAATCATAATTGTGGAAGTGTCAGTCTGTGACAAATGGTGCAGGTCTTTCTTATAACTTAATATTTCAAAATGTTTATATCATAAACAGGAAATGTTACATGATCCTGCAAGAATAACTGGTGTTCTTGAACAGCAGTGCCCAAGGTCACTGCACTGTCCCAAATAACAATGCAAAGGAAACACATCCCACAGTCATGCCTGGCTCAGACTTACCACTGCTATGTTCAATACCTCATCCAATCCCTTCCCCTCTATCACTAAAATGAATCAGTTTAAGGTTTACCCTCCTACTGACAAATTTCAATTGTTGTATGCATTAAGATGCTGCAAAATTCAGGTCTGGGTCCTAAAAATGAACGGCACTTAATCTCAGGAGAGTAGTTTATTCTTCTCCAAGCATGTAGAAGTTGCATGATTCAAAGTTCTCACAGCATTATTGATGAAGATGAAAGTACTTCTAGCATATGATGCCATGCTGATCAGAAATTTGTGAGCAGTGTTTTGGAGAAACTCGATGCAACATCCCAAAAAAGTGAAGACCTCAATTGCACCACAGTGAAAGTTGAAAAGCCCAAATTAATGCCATCTCTATACTCAGTATTTTCAAAAGAAGAATAGTATGTAGGTTACCCAGAAAGTGAAGACCCATTTTTTTCTTGGCCAGTAATAAAGCCAGGTATGTGAGATTTTAGGTGACACTAACTTGAAGTTCCTGGAATTTTTGTACAAAGTTGTACAGATTTCTGCTGGTCACTGGGCACAAAGAGTGACAGTGCCTGAAACAAGAAAAGCAGAGCTCCATGATATGCTTCACCAAGGTCATTATTGTACAGCTGCAAGTCCTGAGATGCTGCAGTGTGCTGTTACCATCTTGCAAGAATCAATGTATCACAGCCCAACAACTGGCTCAATCCTTCAGTATGCATAAGAAGTTGGTCACATCAGCCATGATTTCAGATATTCAAATTTTCGCATCAGACAGAATCCTCAGAGCCTCACAGTCAAACACAAAGCTAAGAGACAAGCCGTGTCTTTGGAGTAGTTGGCACATGCTGAAGTTAGATGAAAGGCTATTGTATTTTGAATTGTTACAGCAGATGGAACCTGGGTCCATTACTTTACAACGCAGACAAAAAGGCAACCCATGGAAAGGCACCATCCCCCAGCTTCACAGAAGAAAAAAAATGACTCTCTGTCAGCAGACATGTTTGCATGTAGGGAATGCAGACTGAGATTGATGTGTCCGATGTCGTATTTGTGACTGAATGGTCTGAATGCAAGAATAAAGAATAAACAACCACTGTTGAATGGGACTGTGAAGGAGTGATCCTTGTGGATGAAATGCCAAGAGGGGAGAAAATTAACTCCATGTCAAGGTATTGAAAGAACTCATGAAGGGATTCAAATGAGTCGGCCCCACAAGAATTCAGCTGAAGTCTTGATTCAGCATGACAATGCAAGGCTGCACACATGTTTGAAGTATCAGCAAGCCATCACACAATTTGGTTGGTCAGTGTTAACCCATGTACCCTGCAGCCATGATGTCACACCCAGAGATTTCCAACTATTTGGAGTCCTGAAGGATGCTGTCTGTGGTGGGAAGTTTGAGACTAATAATGATATTATTTGTGCAGTGAAAACTTGGCTACATGAGCAGGATAAGGCAAACAAGGCGAACACATATACCTATTACTCACTGGTGAAAGACAACAGAAGTAGATAAAGACTTACTTACTTACTTACTTACTTACTCACTGCATGGAGCAGAGTTCTTCAAGAGAAGCTAACCGGTTCTCAGCTAGTCAAGTAATTCCCCACATTTTATGAAACCTGAAGGTTCATTACCACATTTACAAGAGCCCACCACCTGCCCCTATCCTTAGCCAGATCAATTCAATCCATGCCATCTCCCATCCAACTTCCTGAAGATCCATCTTAATATAAACCTCCCATATATGCCTGGGTCTTCCAAGTGGCCTCTTTCCATCAAGTTTCCCCACCAAAACCCTGTATGCACCTCTCCTCTCCACAATATGTGCTACATGCCCTGCCCATCCCATTCTTCTCAATCTGATCACCTGAATAATATTTGGTGAGGATAATAAATCAGTAAGCTCCTCATTATGTAGTTTTCTCCACTCCCCTGTTACCTTATCCCTCTTATGTCCAAATATTTTTCTCAGCACCCTATTTTCAGATACCCTCAGACTATGTTCCTCCCTCAATGTGAGCAACAATGTTTCACACCCACACAAAACAACAGGCAATATATGTATATCTCAATTTTTATATTTTTAGTGGATGACAAAAGATTCTGCACTGAATGATAGCAAGCATTTCCTGACTGAATTTCTTCCAGCATAGAACTGATTCATTATGGTTGTTCCCAAATATTTAAACTGTACCACCCTTTGAAAGGAACTGTCTTTATATTGTGACTTTGTCCTGCATTCTGATCTCGTGACATGATCATGTACTTTCTTTTGTCAGCATTTACTTCAAGTTCATTCTCCTTACTAAAAACTACTGAAGCTTCTCCATTTTTCTTTATATCATGTACCCTTCCACCCAATATATTAACATCATCAGCACAAACCAGAAGCTGATGTGCGCCATTTAATTTCAAGCCATCCTGGTTTACCTAAACCCTCCAAATGGCACACACTAAAGCACAGTTGAAAAGCAATGGTGATAAAGCAACTCCTTGTGTCAAATCATTCTTAAGAGGAAACATGTCAGACAAATGTTTGCCTACCTGGACTCTTCTATGGTTTTCATTCAGACACATTTTTACTAGCCTAACCAGTGTCATGAGAATACAAAACTCAATGAGAATATTATACAAGACCTGAATTATAGGCTTTCTTGAAGTCTATAAATATTCTCATATTTTCTCAAGTATTTGACAAATGCAGAATATATGATCAGTATTTGACCTGTTGCATCAAAATCGACACTGATGATCCCCAATGATTTCCTCTGCATATGCAGTTAACCTTGACTGCAGGAAGTTGGATAAAATTTTGTGTGTGGCTGACAAAATTGATATGCCTCTATAATTACTACAATCTGTTTTATCAACCCTTCTTATAAATAAGAATAATGAGTGACTCCTTCCACTCCCCAGGCAATTCCTCTTTTTCCTAATAGAATTAATATGTCTATCATTCTCAGAGTGAATGGTCTTACTCCCCTGCTTTAACCAATTCTGCTGGATTTGATCAATATTTTATTGGAAAATACAGCACAGATCATCACACCTCATCATGTGTAACCTCTACAATTCACAAATAAGTATTTACCGAGTAGAAAACAGGGGGCACTGCTTTCTAGGCAACCATGATACTGAACAAACATTTTGAGCAATCGCACACTGGTGCTGTAAAACTGAGCCCCAAACTGTATTTTGTGTCTACTAAATGCCAGAAATGCTGATCCCAGTGGTTGCGCAGAATAAGGCATGGGTCTACAGCCACTTGTTTGCTGAGATTGTGGGTTTGAATCCTGCCTAGTGCATGGATGTCTGTCTCTTGTGAGTGTTGTGTGTTGTGAGATAAATGACTCTGCAATGGGCCAGTCACTCATCCAGAGGAGTCCTACCGAGTGTGGTGTGTCTAAGGTGGGGATTACACAAGGCTAATTTACATGCTACTCACCAGCAAGTTCAGTTGCCAGCTAGTGAGTGAGCAGGGAGTAAACTAGCCATGCATTTTACACGTAGGAATGAAAAGGCTGGGCAGTCAGCTTGTAGCGTTTTAGTTCAACATTCGACATCTCAGAGATGAAGTGAAGAACTGTAGTGTTTTATCATAAGGTATGAACTGGGCGTATCAATTACACTGAGCAAGTTTATAAGAGGAATAGTATACTAGCCAGCAGGTAGCAAGTAAGGTTGAACAGACTTCTAACTTTACTTGCATAAATATAGTCTCCACTGAGTTTAAAACTGCTAGTGAACTCACTGTCAACTAGCATGCAGAGTAGCCATGTATAATCCACACCTGTGTGTGATAATGAAGCCTTGAAAATGAGGAGGCCTAGGCCCACTACGGCTGTCAAGCCATACAAAAAAATGCCAGGAATGTGAGAAAAGTGTAATTTGAGGCAATACATGACTCTGAAAAGTTTTTTAGTAGTATTTACATTTTTTAACCCAACTGACAACTCTGATGTTGGTGTGGATGGTTGGGTTTTCACATTGGTTGCTTCTGGTGAGGCCTCGTGTTCTTTGTTGTTGGCTATCCTGGCCACTTACCCTGATAATGCAATCAGGTAAAAGAAAGCTGATCTGCATTATGGTGGCAATACATAATTTGCATGTAGCATATGGTCAGAGTACTGTAAATCAGATGTATGAAAATGTTAAACAATGTTGTTAAGGTTACTAATGGCTTATGAGTTTTATTGGCCATCCTTTGTATAGCCATCAGAATTTTGGAGGATATTAGCTCATGCGATGGTGCGTACATTATCAATTAATCTTGGTTGAATTAATGCATGAATATGCCATAATTGTTGCTACCAATGTTTTGTTTGTTGCCAATAAATAGGGACTTCTATGTACTTTTAAAGCAATAGGAATGGAACACCTGTTATAACATAGTCTACTGCTTGACATTCATACATTTTGATTTCCATACACATTTACAGGAACGAATTGCATTCAAAAGTCAGAGACTGCCTGTACTGAAAATGTTAAATCCAACAATGTCCTGAATTTTCATCATCAATATTCAGCACATTTTTGTTTATGTGAAAGAAAATTCTGAAAAATGCCTTCTATCAAGGCTGTCTATGATATGGCATCAGGCATTATCTAGGTAAAGAGATTTTGATAAAATATTATATTTGAGTATTTGATTAGTTACAAGATGAAAATGATATAGTCTGAATTTGCTTAGACAAAAAATAAATTCTACATAGCCCAAATTTCATTAAATATCCATTATGGGGAAGAAAGATTTAAGTAAAAGTTTTACATATGCTCAGGCTAACATTTTATCAGTCCAGTTTCTCATATAATAAGCAGTTTACACACAGTACACCTTTCCATTCTTGTTACACAACAGCATACCAATTCATCATGGAGAGGAGATAATTACAGTATTCTGTCAATGCTAATAAGAATACTCTGCCAAATGCATCAGTTTTATAATCTTAAAGTTATTGCCCTTAAGAGGAACTACTGGATGAAAAATCCATATCACTTATTGCATGCTTTTCATATACAGCTAGGACAGGGCACAAGAGGAAAAAACAAAAGTTCTAAACATACGGTGTAAACCCCCCTCTTTGCTCTTGTATCTTCTTCACAAGTTCACATATTGGACTGCACTTCTCAGACAAGTAAATGATACAAATATATTCAGCAAGGCATAGCCAAGACTTTGGCCATGACAGTTATGAGTTGCTTGTAAGAGCTACTTATGCAGAACATAGTTTGGCTCTTTCTATACCTCTACCTGAAACAATTTTACTTCGTCTATACCGTGGCTCATGAATAACGATAAAAAGATGGAAAGATGAAATGGAAATATATATGTGCAAGTATGAAGACACTACAGCACAGGTAACTCTAACTATGAAATTATTATTATCACAATGATCACAACACTTGAAGTGATAAAAGAAAACTACAAAACCAAAAATCCAACTGTGTACATGTTGCTGATCTCCAGATTTTTAAATATATAGTTGTGTTTGATGGAACAGTGTTTGCTTTCATTGTTATTTTAATGTAACAGGATGAATCACCTCAAAGGAGTATATAAGTTATGCAGTTTCACTGTACCTGCAAGTAGATGACTGTCTGTGGGTCACTGCGAGCCTTGTCCCGATTCTTGGCCTTAATGTGGTAGATCACATCCTGCTTCAGTAATCTCCGCAGGATTGTTTCAGAGATGACATCTGGTTTGAAGGCATCCACAGCTGCACAAAAAGCACATGCAAAATGCCAATGCAGGTAACTTAAATAAAAAAATGTATACCCACTCCCAGCATGAAATCATATCTGAAGGCAGTTTAATCTTGTTCACACCTTACAACTGACTTCTGCAAGATTTATTTTGGTACTATTTTCCAATTTATACATCGGCGTTTCACATTACCACCTTCCCAATACAAAGTCTATACATTTTTCTCAGTATCTGGACAACATGCCCAAACACACTGACATAAATTACAATTCCTCATTAAGCAATATCACCCCCAATCCACTTCTCCCTTATGTCCAAATATAAAGTTCCAAATTACAAGCATTAGATGCAACATACACAATGTATTTTTAAAAAAATGTACTACATACAATTTGCCCAAAAAGTTTCTGCCACTCTTGTCCATTATCACAGGTCTTGCATTCATCACTACTGATGCAAATAACTTTACTTGGCATGTCATATTCAAGTAATTTTTCTGTTACTCCACTTTGGAGCATAGGACCTCTCAGAAGCATTGCCCCCAGACTGACTAGCTATTACCTAAACCTCTCGCTAAGTCATTCCCACTGTTTCAGCTTCTGCCACAAGTGTTCAGGGCCATCTCCTTCTCAGTCTTCTTTCTACTTTGTCCTTGTGTGCTCCAACTCGAAAAGCTCATTTTTCTATGGCAGTGGAATCCTTCCTCATCATATGTCAAATCCGCTTCCATTTCTGCAGTCTGATTTGCACTGCCATTTGTTTCTCTTGTGCATTCCTCCACATTTCTTCATTCAAGAAAATGCTTGGCCAAAAGATCTTAAAAATTTTCCTAAAGCCACCTACCAATAAGTGTTTGCGGGTCCCTCTTGATTCAGTTCATATCCTTCCAAGTTTCATACCCATACAGTAGTAAAGACTTGACGTTACTTCTACAAATTCTCAACTTTGTTCCACTAGATATCTCCCTAGCCTTCCATACTTGAGAAAGATGAACAAGAGTTGCATTTGCCTTCTGAATCCATATTTTTACATCTTTCCTGCCCCAACAGTGTTGGTCATCACACTGCTCAGGTACAAAAGTTTGTTTACTTCTTCATTATCATTCTCATTCATTCTGATCTTTTGTCACTTTCTGCATTAATTCTGAGTGACTTGGTCTTCTCACAACTAACCTGTAATCTGGCAATTCTTCCTTCATTTTAAAAATCCCTTAGTTTCTTTATCATAATAACAAAGGTGTGGGAAAGAAGGCAGATATCATCCGCAAAATCCAGGTCTTCCAGTTATGGGATATCCCAGTTACTACCTCTTCACTTTCCTTCTGTAGTTTTCCTCATCACCTCATCCATTATCACTAGAAATATTATTGGTGATAGCATACATCCTTGTCTCACTCCTGAGATAACTGGTATGGGGGATGTCATGTTATACAACCTATGTAACAGTAAGTTAATAAATGTACATGGTGCAGCAGAGAGAACAATGCACTTAAATGTTCTTATCATATATTTATCTCTTAGAGTTTTCCACTGTACCCTGCGATAAGTAACACTAAAAACAGATTGAAAGTGTTTAGTGAAAACATCAGAACTTAATAAGGTATACTGATGCATGTCCCTTCAACTTTAAGCTGCAGGGTATCATGCAGTAACTTTATTTCTAAATTTAGACATAGATGTGCCTTGCCCCATGTCTCGCCCTATCACACCCTTCTCCCCCGCGGAAGTGTCCGCAGCGATTGCGTGCCTAAATGTGCGCAAGGCGCCCGGTTATGACCTCATCTCAGGGAAGGTGCTCCAGGAATTACCGCCTGCGGCTGTCGTCCTCCTTACCACTCTCTACAACAGTATCCTC
>Ga0123354_10008657_pt1 | contig 15504 bp, 9 predicted proteins | sample TergutLab28metaG_2_FD_97872 | JGI IMG/M metagenome (GOLD analysis project Ga0123354, IMG submission 97872) | Labiotermes labralis P4 segment gut microbial communities from Petit-Saut dam, French Guiana - Lab288 P4 | ecosystem: Host-associated > Arthropoda: Insects > Digestive system > Gut ...
CTCATCCGGTCATTGATTTGATATTCTACCTGCTCATCGGATAGATTATAATAACGCTGAAGTATTAATATCTTGAACATCAATACATAATCGTAGGGTGGACGTCCGCCTGAACCTTTCGGCAGTTTGCTGAGTTAAACTTCAAGTAGTGTTATGAATAACTCAAAATCAACTCCTGTATTCAACTTTTCCAATGGGTCGCCCAATTGGCTTAATTTGCTTAACCGGACATCCTGATCCCAAAAGCCGTAGTCTCTGTGTTTCTTAAATTTTTTCATGGTACAAAGGTACTAAATATATCAATCCATTGTTTATCAAATAGCTGTATATTTAACAACTTTTTTCTTAGTTTTTAGAAGTGCCCATAAATTAATACAAATTGTAATTTACCTCACCACAAGCACTTTAAAACTATCCGGCACCATACTTTTACGTCCGTTTGCATCTGGAGTGGAACTGAACTCGGGAGCCGACAAATAAACGGTATTCGTATTTTCGTTCAAAGTAATTGTCCTTGCGCCTGCTTTGGTGGGGACATTGCTTACGTTGTAAGTATTACCCGTGCGTTTCAAAACGGTCAAAGTGCCGTCGCCGCCATTGGAAGAGAAAACGGTTTCCGTGCTCGGATTATACGCAACTCCGTCGCAACCGTCGCCAATAGAATAAGTGTTTACGATAGTTCCTTTTTCGTAATTCACTACAACCAGCGTTTTGTTGTCGCACCCGGCAAAAAGCAATTTATTTTTTACGTCGATAGCCAATCCCGAAGGCGCTTCTCCTTTAGGCGCTAACGGAATGGTTTTCACTATTTTATAACTTTTCAGGTCGATTTGTGCAATCGCGCTCTTATTTTCGAGATTAACGAATAACGAACCTTTACCGTCGGAAACGGCTGTTTCAGGTTTTCCGCCATCCAACGAAACGGTTTGGATTACTTTTTCCGTTTTAGGGTCGATAATGGAAAGGGAGTTGCCTCTTCCGTTTCCCGTGATAATGGTTTTCGTAAAAGGTTCGTAAATAATTCCATCGGGATTTTTATCCGTTGCAATGGTATTCGTTACTTTGTCGGTTTTTAAATCAAATACTGAAACATTGTTCGCCGCGCCGTTGCTAATAAATCCCTTGTTGTTTTCGTAGTCAAAAGCAATGCCGTGAACGCCTGAAAGTCCTTGAATTACTCCAATTTCTTTTCCTGTTTTTTCATCCAGAATGTTTACCTGATCGCCATGCGAAACGTACAATTTCCCGGCGTTTGAAAGCGCTAAGTAATCGTAACGACCATTCCCGCTTACAGGATAGGTAGCGACTACTTTCATGTTTTGTTGAGCGTTTGCATAGAAGCATACTGCAAGGAGGCAAACGATAAATCCCATTGTTTTGCTGATTGTTTTCATACGAAATTTTTTAAATGATTAATAGATAATGAAACTTGCATAAAAAACGAATGAATAATGAAAATATTTTGGATGTAAAGGTATAAAAAAGATAAACAAATCATTTTGTATCTCTGCAATATTTTTTATATCTTTGTTCCGTAGTATATTTTCATCACAGGGAATTACGCCACTAATTAATTCATTTTCAATAATATTTGAAAAAATTATAAATACAATGCAATACACAGAAAATTTTATTAAGCTTTATGAGCAAGCGCTTCGGGACAATTTTGAACTTCCGGCATTAAGTGATTACGGTACAGATATTTCATTCACCTATGAAGACCTTGCCGTTGAAATTGAAAAAATCCACATTTTATTTGCAGAGCAAGGCATTCGTCCGGGTGATGCAATTGCTTTGGTAGGTAAAAATTCAGCCTATTGGTGTGTGATTTTTTTGGCAACCATTACGTATGGAGCTGTTACCGTTCCAATTTTGAATGATTTTAGTTCGAATGACATTCAGCATATTGTAAATCATTCGGATGCGTTGCTTCTTTTTGCTTCCGATTCTACTCTGAGAGATTTGGATGAAAGTCAAATGCCGGCGTTGAAAATGATTTATTCATTCGCAGGGAAAAAGATTGCCGGCAAGCTGGAAGGCGAAAATCTGTCGATTCGGTTAACAAATCTGTACAATGAAAAATATCCTACCGGATTTAGCTGCGAAATGATATGTTATCCCGAAATTTCCAAAGAAAACCTGATGATTTTGAATTATACATCGGGAACAACCGGATTCAGTAAAGGAGTATTGATTACCGGTGATAATTTGGCGGGTAATATCGTTTTTGCAAGGCTCACGTTGCCGTTGAAAAGAGGCGATAACATGGTTTCACTACTTCCTCTGGCGCATACCTACGGTTGTGCGTTTGAATTTTTGTTTCCGCTCACTATGGGTTGCCATGTTACGCTTTTAGGTAAAACGCCTTCGCCGAAAGTGTTAATGAAAGCGTTTGAAGATATCAAGCCCAATTTAATTATTTCCGTACCGCTCATCTTGGAAAAGATATACAAAAACATGATTGTTCCTTTGGTCAACAAGCCGGTTATGAAAATTGCCCTGAGTCTTCCGATCATTAAAAACTCACTGTATTCTGTGATCCGGAAAAAATTAATCCAAGCTTTTGGCGGCAGATTCACTCAGGTGGTGATTGGAGGCGCTCCGCTGAACAAGGAAGTCGAAGAATTTTTCCTCAAAGTGCGTTTTCCTGTTTCTGTGGGATATGGCATGACCGAATGCGCTCCGTTGATCAGTTTTTCTTTGTATGCCGATTATGCTCCGCTTTCATGCGGTAAAGTTTTGCCTAACATGAAAGTACGAATTGATTCGGAAGATCCGTATCAGGTTACGGGTGAAATTCAGGTGTTCGGACAAAATGTGATGCGCGGCTATTATAAAAATGAAGAAGCGACCAAACAGGTTTTCACTGCCGACGGTTGGTTAAAAACAGGTGATTTAGGCACTATTGATAACGATTATAACATTTTTATTCGTGGTCGCTCCAAAAGTATGATATTGAGCGGGAGCGGTCAGAATATTTATCCGGAAGAAATTGAAGCTAAACTCAATAATCTTCCGTATGTTGTTGAAAGTATAGTCATTTCCAAAAACAATCGCTTAATAGCATTGGTTTTCCCTGATTATGATGCGGCTAAAGTTTCCGGGCTTTCACCGGAAGAATTGAAAAAAATCGTACTGAATAATAAGGAAATTCTCAACGGTATGCTTGCTGCGTTTGAAAAAATATCCGAAATACAGATATTTGAAAAAGAATTTGAGAAAACGCCCAAAAAGAGTATCAAGCGGTATTTGTACACTCAGTAAATTGACATACATAAAACACAAAAACAGTCTAAAATTGCTATCTTGACTTTGCAAATAAAAAAGTTTTATTACCTTTGTAAATTATATGAAAGTCGGCAGCAATGGATCCTTTATATAAAACGCAACAGTATTTGGTTAAACATCTGGATCTTCCGATTCGCAGGAAGTTGATGGATGAAATTAATTGGGACGATCGATTGATTGGCATCAAGGGATCGCGCGGAGTGGGGAAAACTTCCTTTCTAATCCAGTATGCTAAAGAGCATTTTGCTCCGGATGACAAACGATATCTGTATATCAACCTGAATAATTTTTACTTTACCGTCAAGACTATCCGTGAATTTGCCAACGAATTCCGGATGAAAGGCGGCAAAACCTTGCTGATTGACCAGGTATTCAAATATCCGGCATGGGCTGAAGATTTGGCTTATTGTTATGATAATTTTCCGGATTTGCAGATTATTTTCACCGGTTCATCTGTACTTCGTTTAAAAAACGAGAACTATCCCTTGTCGCATAAAGTGGTTTCCTACAATTTGCGGGGATTTTCGTTCCGCGAGTACTTGGAATTGAAAACCGGACATTCGTTTGATGCCTATTCGTTAGAAAGCATTATCCGGTATCATACCGACATTGCAGATTCTATTTGTTCCATAGTAAAGCCGTTAGCCTATTTGTCGGGATACATGCATCATGGGTTTTATCCTTTTTTCCTTGAACATCATAATTTTTCGGAAAACCTGTTGAAAACCATGAATATGATGCTGGAAGTAGATGTTTTAGCAATTAATCAGATGGAACAAAGCTATTTGCCTAAAATTAGGAAATTGCTGTATCTGCTTTCGTTATCAGCTCCGGAAACTCCCAACATCAGTCAGTTAAGTCACGAAATACAAACGTCGCGCGCAACGGTGATGAATTACATTCAATATTTGAAAGACGCTCGTTTGGTGAATTTATTGTATCCTGTCAATGAAGACTTTCCTAAAAAACCGAAACGCTTGTACCTGCAAAATCCGAATCTGTTGTATGCCACGCTGATGATTAATGTGGAAGAACAGGTTTTATGCGAAACTTTCTTCTACAGTCAGGTTCATAAGGATTACAAAGTAAATTCCGGAATAAAAAATACTGATTTTCTTGTCGATGGTTATTATAATTTCAGCATTGGCGGAAAAGCAATTGCGAAATATCGTCCGGATGTTTATTATGCTATTGAAGGAATTGAAAAAGGAGAAAAAAATAAAATTCCGCTTTGGCTGTTCGGGTTTTTGTATTAGCAATATAAATACGAAGTAAAAATCAATAATATAACAAAAAAAATTTATGGCAAAACAAAAAAAATTTCTAACTTGCGACGGGAATCAAGCGGCGTCGCACATCGCCTATATGTTCAGCGAAACGGCGTCGATTTATCCCATCACTCCTTCATCGACAATGGCGGAATACGTGGACGAGTGGGCGGCTAAGGGACGCAAAAATATTTTCGGCGAAACCGTCCGCGTGGACGAAATGCAGTCGGAAGCCGGAGCCGCCGGAGCCATGCACGGCGCTTTGCAAGCCGGAGCGCTCTCGACAACGTTCACCGCATCGCAAGGATTATTGCTGATGATTCCCAATATGTATAAGGTTGCAGGAGAATTGCTTCCAGGCGTTTATCATGTTTCTGCCCGCGCTATCGCTTCGCATGCCCTTTCGATTTTCGGCGACCATCAGGACGTGATGGCGGTTCGTCAAACCGGATGCGCCATGTTCGCTACCGGTTCGGTACAGGAAGTCATGGACTTGGCGGCAGTGGCTCATTTGTCGGCGATAAAATCGCGGGTTCCTTTTGTCCATATATTCGACGGGTTTCGCACTTCGCACGAAATTCAAAAAATTGAAGCGCTGGAAAATGAAGATTTGTCTCCATTAATCGACCGTGAAGCATTGGCGGCTTTCCGTCAACGGGCGTTGAATCCTGAAAGTCCGGTTGCCCGCGGTACGGCGCAAAATCCGGATATATATTTTCAGGCTCGCGAAGCGTCGAATGTTTACTATAATAGAGTAGTGGGTATTGTAGAAGACTATGTAAACAAACTTTCCGAACTGACCGGACGTTCTTATCATTTGTTCGATTACTACGGCGCTCCGGATGCCGAACGGGTGATTATCGCCATGGGTTCTGTTACGGAAGCAATTCGTGAAACAATTGATTATCTGACATCTAAAGGTGAAAAAGTTGGTTTGATAGCCGTACATCTTTATCGTCCCTTCTCGGCGAGACATCTGTTGAGCGCTATTCCTGAATCCGTTAAACGCATTGCCGTTTTAGACCGTACCAAAGAACCCGGCGCAAGCGGCGAACCGCTTTACATGGACGTCGTTGAAGCTTTTGCGCAAAGCTCTCGCAACAATCCGGTTATCGTAGGCGGACGCTACGGCTTATCGTCCAAAGATACGACGCCGGCACAAATCCTGTCGGTTTACGAAAATCTCTCGTTGCCTTCGCCGAAAAATAGTTTTACCATTGGCATTGTAGATGATGTAACGTTCACTTCGCTTCCGCAAAAAGAAGAATTGGCTTTCGACGGCGGTCCTTACGAAGCTAAATTTTATGGTTTGGGAGCTGACGGAACAGTAGGCGCAAATAAAAACTCCATCAAAATCATAGGCGACAATACCGATAAATATTGTCAGGCATATTTTGCTTACGACTCCAAAAAGTCGGGCGGTTTCACCTGTTCGCATCTGCGGTTCGGCGATAAACCCATACGTTCGACCTATTTGGTGAATACTCCGGATTTTGTAGCCTGTCACGTACAAGCCTATCTGTATTTATACGATGTAACCAAAGGTTTGAAAAAGAATGGGACATTTTTATTAAATACTATATGGGATGAAAAGCAGGTGAAAGAAAATCTTCCCAATAACGTAAAAAAATATTTAGCGAAAAATAATATTAATTTTTATATCATTAATGCAACCGGTATTGCGGAAGAAATCGGTTTGGGTAACCGGACGAATACTATTCTGCAATCGGCATTCTTCAAAATTACCGGCGTTATTCCATATAATCTGGCAGTAGAACAAATGAAGAAATTTATTGTGAAATCTTATGGTAATAAAGGCGAAGATATTGTAAGAAAAAATAATGCAGCGGTTAATCGCGGCGGTGAAGTTGTGAAAATCGAAATTCCGGCAGATTGGGCGAATATTGACGTAGAGGTGTTGCGTGCAACGTCTCCACAGCATGCAACGTCTCTGCAGACAATTCCGGATTTTGTGAAAAATGTTGTTTTTCCTGTCAATGCGCAAAAAGGCGACGATCTTCCCGTTTCTGCTTTCACCGGTCGTGAAGACGGAACTTGGGAACAGGGGACGGCAGCTTTCGAAAAACGCGGCGTCGCCACAAACGTTCCGGTTTGGAAGGCGGAGAATTGCTCTCAATGTAATCAATGCGCCTACGTTTGTCCTCATGCAGCCATTCGTCCGTTCCTGTTGGATGCAGAAGAACAGGCAAAAGCGTCGGCGGATTATCAAACGCTTTCCGCTATTCCCGCCAAACAGTTCGCAGGCTTGCAATACCGTATTCAAGTAAATGTGCTGGATTGCATGGGTTGCGACAATTGCGTCGAAGTTTGTCCGGGCAACAAGAATGGCATAGCGCTTGAAATGGTTCCGATTGAAACGCAATACGACAATCAAAAAAATTGGGATTTTTCCGTCAGAGAAGTCAAAAGCAAACAACGATTGGTAGATGTTTCTTCCAATGTGAAAAATTCGCAGTTCGCAACTCCTTTGTTTGAGTTTTCCGGCGCCTGCTCGGGTTGCGGCGAAACGCCTTATATAAAATTAGTCAGTCAGTTGTTTGGAGATCATCAGGTAATCGCCAATGCAACCGGTTGTACTTCCATTTACTCAGGGTCAGCGCCTTCTACTCCTTACACAAAAAACGAACAGGGACGCGGTCCTGCATGGGCAAACTCGCTGTTTGAAGATAATGCCGAATATGGCTTAGGAATGCATATTGCTTCGGAAAAAATGCGTAATCGCGTTGTCGAAAAAACAAAAGCGTTGATGGCAATCGGGTGGACGCAGCAACGGGTTAAAGACGCCGCTCAAACATGGCTTGACAACAGAAATGACGGCGGTGCGGCAGGCAGAAAAGCTGTCGACGAATATATTGCCGCTCTTGAATGGGGAATTGCGTCTATTGATGAAGTCATTGCACACTTTGAGAATGCAGGTCCGGAATATGCCGGCAAACTGGCGGAAGTAAAAGCTAAAAAGGCGGCTGGCGCTACTACTTGCGATTGTCCGGCTTGTACGTTGTGCAAGGAACTGTTGGAATTAAAGGATTACTTTATGAAGCGTTCCCAATGGATTATCGGCGGAGACGGTTGGGCTTACGACATCGGCTTCGGCGGATTAGACCACGTCATCGCTTCCGGTCAGAACGTGAACATTTTGGTGGTAGATACCGAAGTATATTCCAATACCGGCGGTCAATCGTCTAAGTCCACTCCGCTTGGCGCTGTCGCTAAATTTGCCGCATCAGGGAAACGCGTTCGTAAAAAAGATTTGGGCATGATTGCAACGACTTATGGCTATGTATATGTCGCGCAGATTGCAATGGGCGCTAATCAGTCGCAAACGTTGAAAGCTATTCGGGAAGCTGAAGCTTATGATGGACCTTCGGTGATTATTGCTTACTCGACTTGTATTGCTCACGGATTGAAAGCCGGTATGGCTCATGCGCAAAGTGAGCAAAAGTCAGCCGTTGAATGCGGCTATTGGCACTTATGGCGTTATGATCCCCGCTTGGAAACCGAAGGTAAAAATCCGTTCCAGTTGGATTCAAAAGAGCCGGATTGGACAAAATTTCAGGATTTTCTGAAAAATGAAGTGCGTTTTGCTACGTTGATGAAACAATATCCGGAAGAAGCGAAAGAACTGTTCAAAGTAACTCAGGAAAATGCTCTGTGGCGTTATAACGGATATAAGAGAATGGCGACGCGGGAGTATTGAAGATTTTTCAATCAACAGCACCGCGATATGTATGCGCCCGGCGAAAAGATACGGGTGAAATAATCCGATCTGTTTGTTAACCAATTGATTTGTAGTTATATATTTCGATGTTTTGAAATTATAAAATTATTTTAACAAAACTTTAACCTAAAAATAACCGGTGATTAACCGTATTTTCTCTGATTTAAATATTATTTTGTAATCAGTTTGGTATATGTAACGCATTTAACTAAAACCTAAAAAACAATGTATCAAAAATTAGCCTATATTATTAATTAGCCGAAATGGGTTAAAGTTGGTTCATGAAGAAGCGTAGAGAAGTGATTTCTATACGCTTTTTTTATTTACTAATGTTTCGCACGCCCTAACCCTCTGTAAAAAAAAGGGATAATAGAAAAAAGTAGCATGTCTTCTTGCCAAAGTCATTGAAAATGCGTCAATGGCTTTCATTGTCAGGCTGTCTAAAGCGGGGTTAGAATAAACAGCAACTGACGACTCTTACAAAAGGAAGAATCGCCGTATCAATTATATCTTTGTCAAGACTGGCTCACAAGTTTTTTTAAGCGAACTTTTAAAAATAGATTATTTCTTTTGTGAGATTGTTTAGACATTCGATCTGCTTGTTAATAAATTCTGCTTGAAGAATTTCATTAGACAAGGTAACTAATATGGAATACTTCTTTATAGATTCAATCCATCTTTTTTGCATGTTGCAAATTTCCTGATTGACGATACAAATTGAATTGACCGGGTGCATCCAATACAGCGAAGCAATGTTGCCGTCAAACATAGCGCAATTAGTATTGGTTTCTATATCCAGTAAAGAAAGGTAATAATTCGCCGAAGCGCCACTTTCGTTACACCCTGTTTGCATAATAGTTTCAATATTTTTGAGAACGAGTAACAATTCTTCTTTCAAAACGGCAATTTCATCGTCTGTGATTAGTTTCCGGTTATAATAGTATTGAATTTCTCTCACCATATTCTGAAAAATATCCCTGTCTATAATATAATGCACATTATAAATATTGGGTTTCAAGTTTTTGAACTGTTGCCGGATAGCATTAATTTCAGGGGGAATGTAAGTCTCTGCAAACGGATCATTAAGAGAGATATTATACGTTTGATGCTTCCAATTGTAATAATACCATTTGAAAAGAGTATCAAAACCAATTATGGATGAAATGCTAATTCTGTTAAGAGCTATCAGCACTTCTTTAACTTGAGCGCGACTGATTAGGTCGACGTATTTGTAGCACTCTTGCATCATTGCCAAAAAACTTTCTTCATGGTTTGAAGTGCTATTCACTTGCAAATCCAAAAAAATTCGTTCTTCTTTGTTTTTTCCTATGATTTCATCAACGGAAAAATCCAATTCAAGCGCTAATTTTGTAATTTCTTCAAACGTGAACGGGATTTCATTTCTCATTCTGCGATAAGCAGATTCTTTTCCGATATTCAACAACTCCGTCAAAAATTCGATGGGTTTAATGTTTTCCGGTATGCTTTCTAATATTTTTATAGAAAGTAAGTCATTTTGTTTTCCTCGCATAATAATTCGCGTATAAAAAGTTCATTAATAATTTTTCTACAAAGATACAAAAATATTTCACAAAACACAAAAAATGATTACAAAATTTCAAGTATTTTTAGTTTTTTTTGAAAGATTCACGAAAAAAAACATTATTTGAATGGCGTTTTAAGTTTATTTTTCCAATTCAAAACGAATAATGCTTGCGTGATGTTCCTTTAAATGAACAGGATAAGCGGAATTTCGCTTGATCGTTGCATCCTGCTCGGTATCGGTCAAAAGCTCTTTTGCAGATCGAATAGAAGTTTCGTCGATTTCGAAAAACAAGAAAGCGTGTTCGGGAAGAAAAATGCGAACATCAACCTCCTTATTATCAAAATTTACGACAATCAACAACAATTCGTTGTCGGCATATCGCATAAATACAAATTGTTTATCGGGGTTGAAATCATGGGAAAGCGGATTCACATACATTAAATCGAAAAGTTTTCCTTCACGAATAGCAGGAGACGAATTACACATATCAAGCAGTCGGATGTAGAAATCCCGTAAGCGCTTTTGACCGGACGTCAAAGCTTCCGAATTAAATTTTCCGTGATTATAGCAATTACGTAAAGAGTCGACACTCCAGTAGTCAAAAATGGTAGTGCGTCCATCCAAGCCGCTGAATCCTTCGGCATTCATGCCTTTTTCGCCTAATTCCTGACCGGAGTATATCATCAAAGGATTTTGGTAAAGTGTAGCGATAACGACTAACGCAGGGATCGCTTTCCATGCGTCGCCGGCGAAAAAATCGGAAGCAATCCGCTGTTCATCGTGATTTTCAAGAAAATTCAACATTTGCGCATGAATGTCGTCAAGCGCTTGCCAACAATGGGTAATCGCCTGCGCCGATTGGTTGTCGCAAATAATTGCCCGTAAAACATCATACAAGCCCACTTTATTGTACAAATAATCAAATTTTCCTCTTCGAAGGTAATTACGATACAAACCCGGGGTGTAAACTTCCGCAATAAACAAGATATCCGGAAATTCCCGCTTTAGAAGTGGAATAAGCCATTCCCAAAACTCGACCGGAACCATTTCCGCCATGTCGCACCGGAAACCGTCGATTTGTTTGGAAGCCCAAAATTGTAAAATATCAAACATTTGAAACCATGTTCGAGGTATGTCATCCCGCGCTTGACGCGGGATCCCTGACTCAAGGGATTGCGGGTCAAGCCCGCAATGACAGCCCCCAAAATAATCGACGCCATAGTTTAGTTTAATCGTTTCGTACCAATCGTTTCGACAAGGATGAGGAGAAAAACAATTGTTTCCGGTAGCTTTAGCCGGAAATTCGCAATAGGCGTCTCCATGTATCGTCAATTCAAACTCAGGAGCAAACGCTTGTTCCGGAAAATAATAAAAATTATTGTTCCGGTCGAAATGCACGTTAAAATTGTCATTTTCACCCAAATCAACAATTTTTTCCGGTTTAGCGTCGGAATAATACTGGCGGGCGACATGGTTCGGCACAAAATCCATGATCATTTTCAAACCTGCTGCGTGTGTTCGTTCAACCAGCGCTTCCAGTTCCTTCATACGATCCGGCACATTTTCGACCAAATCCGGATCAATATCATAATAATCTTTCACTGCGTATGGAGATCCTGCTTTTCCTTTCACTATTGCCGGATGATCGTTCCGGATGCCATATTTCGAATAATCCGTTTGAGTCGCATGTTCCAATAAGCCCGTATACCAAATATGAGTAAATCCCATTTTTCTTATTGTCCGTAATACGTTAATTGAAAAAGCGGATAGTTTTCCAACGCCATTTTCTTCCAAACTTCCGTTGATTTTATTCGTCGATTCGGTATTGCCAAAAAATCGCGGGAATACCTGATAAATAACAATTTTTTCTTTTTTCATTCTTGGATTTTTTATGGCAACAATACTTTCTGAGAATTATCCTCGGTGGTACACAGTACAGAAAAAACTCCCCTGTCGATTGATTCCAGCAGGGCTTGCCGCGATGAGTCGTAACCGATTTTGAAAATCTTTTCCGAATTAACCAAATCAAAAGTCTTAAAATAAAGCAGATCGTTGATTTCTACCAATACGTCGCACAGCGTTCGATCCAATAAGGTATTGGTTCTCGACATGTAGTGATAGGAACGTTCGGCAATATGCATGATGGTCTTATTGTATTTTTTCGAAACCAAAGGACTGACGTTAACGCCGATGATTTTTCGGCACATACTGCGGATAGGCGAAACCGGAAAGTTTTTGCAAACGCCTCCATCAACATAATTAATTCCATTTATAACTACCGGATTAAAAACAATTGGAATACTGCAGGAAGCAATCAGAGGGTCGATGATCGGACCTTTATCAAACACAACGCTTTTCCCTTCGTCAAGGTCGGTAACCGTTATTTTTACCGGTATATGCAAGTCTTCAAAATTCTTGGCGCGGATGTATTTCTTCAGAAAACGACGGAAACCCGACGTGCCGAAAATGGCAACTACCGGAACCTGAATATCAACAAATTCACGAAACTCCTTTCCAACAAATAAACTGATGATTTCTTCCGGCGTATAACCATCGGCATACAGCACGCCTGCTATGGCGCCGGAACTCGTTCCTGAAATGATTTCCGGATGAAGCCCAAAATCTTCAATGGCTTTCAATGCGCCCGGATGAGCGAATCCACGAGCGCCTCCGCCACTTAAAGCCAATCCTAAACGATATTTATTATTTTCTTTCCAATCGCTCATGATCCTTTGAATTTTATATTTTAGTCACAATCCGTTCCCTTAAATGAAGGGCAATCTGCTGTTTCTTTTTGGTCAAATCGGATAAATTTTTCAATAAATAATCAATCTGCTCTGTATTACCCGCTTGTTCCGCTTCTTGCATCTGCCGGTTCAATTCATCCATACGATTTTGCAGAAGTATATTTTTATAGTTGATGACGACATACGGAACTAAATCGATCAACTTTTCTTCCTCTTTCGGAATAACTTTGTACTTGGAATGAATCTTACTCTCAATATGTTTATCGGTAGATAGTTCAGCTGCTATCTTACTAATTTGCGGATCAATGTGATTCCGGAAATAAGTTTCCGCACGAAATCCTTCTTCTTTATACTTTTGATACGTTTCGTCCAAAATTTTCCTGTATGCCAAATGAGAAAATTGCAAATGGTCAAGTTCTAATTCTTCAACAATATATTCAATGACGTAAACAGGGTCTTCTTTTTTAATATCTGTATTTTGATGCTCAGAGTTGTTGTGTTCGCGTTTTACATTTGCCATATCAACCTCTCCGTAACGAATCACATAATACAAAACGCTTTTTTCAAAACGATCCAACGCTACGGATTTTTCAAAATCGAAAACATCTTCTATTCCCTGCATTTCTTGAGGAATCAAAACCGAATCCGGCGTCTGGTTTTCCGTCAAATGGTCGGTTTCAGGATCGGGATACAATGTTTTTTTCTTTTGAACAAGCAATTCTTGCCTTTTTTTAGCAATCGCCCGTACCAAAGTTCCTTCATCTACACCGGTTAAAAGGCTGCATTCTTTGATATACACCAATCTTATAATTTCTTCCGGAATAATAGCGATGGTATTAACAATTTCCGTAACTGTCTGCGCTTTCTTAATAGGGTCGTTGCCGGCTTCTTTCAATAATAATCCGGCTTTGAAACGGACAAAATCGTTTTCGTTGGATTGAATAAAATTATTGAACAACGAGGCATTTTGTTTTCTGGCGAATGAATCGGGATCTTCCCCTTCAGGCAACAAAACGATTTTGATATTCAATCCTACCTCCAGTAACAAATCGATTCCCCGTAGCGCCGCTTTAATTCCGGCAGAATCGCCGTCGTACAATACGGTAACATTATTTGTCAGCCGGTGAATCAACCGGATTTGTCCCTGCGTCAACGCGGTTCCCGATGATGCAACTACATTTTCGATACCGGCTTGATGCATGGAAATCACATCGGTATAACCTTCTACCAAAAAGCATCTGTCTTGTTTAACAATTGCCTGACGCGCAAAATAAATGCCGTATAACTCGTTTCCTTTGTGGTAGATTTCGCTTTCCGGCGAATTGATGTATTTGGCTGTTTTTTCATTTTTCAGAATACGCCCGCCGAATGCAACAATTTTTCCCGACAGCGTATGTACGGGAAACATCACTCTGCCGCGGAAACGGTCAATAGCGGGCTGATTATCGCCAATGATGGATAATCCTGCTTTTTCCAAGTAATTACGATTATATCCGGCGCTTAATGCCTGACGGGTAAAAGCGTCTTTTTCTTCCAAAGAATAACCAAGTTGGAATTTTCGTATAATGTCATTCCGGAAACCCCTTTCATGAAAATACGAAAGACCTGCAGATTGTCCTTCCGGATGTTCGAATAAATTGGCTGTAAAGGTTTTTTGAGCATAGGCATTAAGAATGAACATACTTTCCCTGTCGCTCTGCATTTGCTTTTGTTCATCAGTCAGTTCAGTTTCTTTCACTTCAATACCGTATTTTTTAGCTAAATACTTCAAAGCGTCGATATAAGAAAGCTGCTCATGCTTCATGATAAAATGCACGGGAGTTCCCCCTTCTCCACATGCAAAACACTTACAGATATTTTTTGCAGGCGAAACATAAAAAGAAGGCGTCTTGTCATCATGAAACGGACACAATCCAACATAATTAACTCCCCGCTTACGAAGAGTTATAAAGTCGGAAACCACTTGCTCGATTTGCGCCGCCGACTGAATTCTTTCGATAGTAAACTGGTCAATCATCTCTTTGCAAAGATAGTTTATTTTTCTTTGCACATAAAATTTTTCTTAACCAAAATTTTAATCAGCGAATTTAATTTTTAATTAATAACAGATTAAATACAGCATATCCGGTATTTTTCCACTATAACATAAAATCACAAAGCCAATGTGAAAGCCATTCCTTTTTCCCTTTTTTTATGCTTGCCAATGAGAAACTTCATTGCGCTAAAAATTATACTGCAAGTAATTAACACGATTAATCCGCCTTTCAACGGTACATCATTTTCTTCCCCGATACCTTCGCCGCCAGTAGGTCTGTCGTTGAGACCGGGGGGATCCGAGGATCTGAAAATGCCGGAACCGGCGGGATCTCTTTCGGGGTTGTCGGGATATCTTGAGAAAAATCCTCCGGAATAATTCTCTTTTTCGGTTGTCGTCTGACTGCGATATAGTTGAGCATAGGTTGGCAACATTGCAGTAAATAAAAAAATTATAATTGTAATTACTGTTTCTTTCATTATTTCATTCGTCTTTAATAATTCATAATTAATAATTAACTTTCACCGTCTTAGCCATATTGTCGGTTGCCACTTTCACTATCATCGGAGCAGCGCTAAGATTGCCGGGTAGAAGATAATACCTTGCATCCAACATGCTTTCATACAGTTTCCTTCCCTGCAAATCATAGATTTCCAATTTTTTCACAGGATCGGACGAAATAACATAAATCTCTTTTGAACTACCGTAAACTTTCAGGTTGTCGTTACCGTCAATTTCAGGTATGGATGTTCCCGCTGTTCCGATGCGGAATGAAAACCGTCCGTTTTGAATGCCTGTTTCCGCGTGATTGAATGTATAGGTATAACTTGTCCTTCCCGTCAGGTCGATGGTTTTATTTTCCAGCGCATCGATAAATTCAA
>Ga0123354_10008659_pt1 | contig 15503 bp, 7 predicted proteins | sample TergutLab28metaG_2_FD_97872 | JGI IMG/M metagenome (GOLD analysis project Ga0123354, IMG submission 97872) | Labiotermes labralis P4 segment gut microbial communities from Petit-Saut dam, French Guiana - Lab288 P4 | ecosystem: Host-associated > Arthropoda: Insects > Digestive system > Gut ...
ACCAACCACATCCAGCAGTACCAGCGCAGCACACCACGTGCAGTAACACATGTCTTGGTCTCCTGAAGATGGGCATAATGATGCCCGAAACATGTTGAGAAAGTGTTGATAATAAACATCTAAATGTTGCATCTTGTTGGTTTTCTCTCTCACTTCACAATTTGCTCACGATGCGCGGTCACAGAAACCTAAAGCTTAAAAATCAATACTGGAAACAATTTGGTGTCAGACCCATGATCTTGCCCATATGGGACCATTGTCTTACTTCATACCATAATGTTTTCAAAGTGTGGGATCAGCTATACATCAGACACATTATGTAACTTGAATTTTATTTCTGACTTGTATTACATCCTGATTCTCAAATGATTGTGTTTATGTAGTAGCTTAGAATACCAGGTGGTACATAATTGTATAATATAAATCATGTTATGTTATCATATAGTATTAATAACCATTGGTACCACAGTATGACAAGCTACAAAACTGGCTTTACTTCCATGTGACATATTCCTCACCGTGATCTGATATCTGGGACATAAATGGGGATAAATCATATTCACTATTTTTGAACTTCCAGATAAACTTTCGATGGCACATTATCTCCAGATTCTGCACGTGTTGTCTTTGGAAGCTGTGATGATAATATTCCCATTGTAACTGAATGCGCATGAAAATATGTCATCTGTATGCCCTTCAAGTATCTGGATGCAGTTCCCAGTATCTGCGTTCCATAATCGAGCTGTCCTGTCTAATGATGTGGTTAGAAGCTGGGCCCCAGCAGGACTGAAACATACCTGTTAGACTGTTATTATAAGTTGTACCTTGGTATGGTGATAGGTTAGGAAAGGTTTATCCTTTACCTTAATCTGTTCAGTTTACTTTGTTCTTAAAAAGTGGAGCTGAAAGTGTATTTTTATCACAGGATGTACACTGTGCAGCAAAAGTCAAAGGCATAAAACTTTCCAAGCCACAGACAAGAAGTTGTGTAAGCACACTGCTGCCATCTTAATTCTAGTCATGCACAATTTCCTTGTATATTTATCCGTATGTGGTCTTTCTCTCCCTCTTTATTAAAGTTATTTATACCAAATGTTTATGAACCAAAGATTCCAGTATGTCTGCCTAATTTGAAGATGAACATGGATTACAGTTCAGTAACATTCTGAGATGTGTGAATTTGTTCCTTGGCAAAGCAAAGCTTCTACAGCCAAATAATGTATGTTGACTCTTAATCAAGTGGACAAGGTGAGCATGGGTATTCGTTGGAGAAGTGTTAACCCTGTAATGTTCATCTCAGTGCACTGTATGGACCTGTAATTCTTCAGGTGCTGCGAACCTTGGAGTGCTGTATGGCCATGAATGCATTAGTGGGTACTATAATCTTAAAACCTTTCCATGTTGGGCAGTAGTTGGAATTTAAACCCAGGATAATTGAAGGGTTAATATGCTGAACTTGAACTACAAATTTCATTTGTCTCGGAGAGTTGAACAAAATGTATGTTGTTTTATTATTCCCCCCCCCCCCTCCAGATGAGAGCCTTGCGTTTGAAATTGTGCCACCTAAAATGCATAGGCACTTGACTGACTGTTTTGATGGGGAAAGGAGTGTGAAGTTCAGTGGTATTTTCCACAAAGAGTAGAAAATTTATATTTTTAACTTCTGTCTGAAGAAAGATGAGTCTAAGGGTGAAGATACAAAAGATGTGATCCTCTGTCAGGGAATAAATACAACCCCGAAATGACACTTACTGTTGATTTCTTTTAACTTCATCTAGCCAATCCATGTGATTTTGAATGATCTACCATAGATTTTTGACTGCCGCACTTACTCGCATGACACTGGTAATCAGCTCTACAGCCTATTTAGAGTATTGTTTCTGGTTCCTTAGCTATTATTCTACGTCCACATTGAATCTCAAGGGGCTTTCCACTGTAGTAAAGTTATTACCTTGGAGACTTCCGCCTTGTGACCTTCCATTTCAGCTAGCAGTTTGAAGTCTGACTGGACATCCCATATACATGCAGTAGCATCACTACTTGCTGTTGCCAGGCGATGACCCTTGTAATCAAATGAAATGTCTAGAACCTGCACACAAGTATAATGAAAATGTTATTAAATAATTTAAACTACAGAATGTTGAAGAAGCTGTTTTGTTTTTAAATATATCATGTGGTTGGTTGTATACACCAAGAGGTGAAATTAGTTTTTAGTACTTTGATGAGGGGACATTTTGTAATATGCTATTTCTTTTATGGGGAGGAGATGTTATTTCTGTACCCAACCTCAGTGCTGGAGAAACCTTGTGATAGCAGTAGTGAACATGCGGATTTCATGAAATTGGAATTTATTAACTAGCTGAGTAACTGTTACCTTCTCAAGCAGGATCTTACTACATGTGTTTTGTTAATTGGTTAGTTAGTGCTTAGGTAAGGCATGAATGTATTTTTCAATATGTGTTGTGTATGGGAACTCTAATATTTGCAGACCAGAAATAGGACATGTTAATTTGAAACTGTACAAAACAGTGAGTATTTTGTAGATCTGGTTTGTGTTAAACTTATTTTGCTTGTTGTCACTGCATTACAAAAAAAATTCACCCTTGGGCCAGTCAGTTTTAATTTAATTTGTGCATCTTGCACTGGAACTAATATTTTTCAGTACCGATTTACTCATTATATAGACTGGACATTAGAAAGGTGAAATGAAATACTTTATTGTAGAATAACATTTATGCAGTAGAACTTGGCACTTCAATAGGAGCAGACTGATAGAACTGGCTATAGTAAATGGGTGCTGCTGCAGGGATGAAGAATTCTAATGCAGTCATCCCCTGAAATCACATCGTAGGTAGTTCCAAGACCAACAGCATTAGTCGAGACAACATAAGTCAAGACAGGATTTCCTGTAAACGCAATGTTAAAATGCGAAGGGTGTTTTCAGATAGTCTTTTCTGACCAAGAAAAAAGTTAGTCTATATTGATGAAAACTTTTTAAAAAAATTTGAAATGTGACAAACAAATGACAGTTTAAGGAGGAGGCACTTTCTCTTGTGTCATCTAGATTATCACCCCCAATATTCAACAGTAAAGGTTGCGATGTGCAAGTTCCTTAAGATGGCTTGACAAGATCGAGCACTGAACTCTTGTGAGACAAAGACCTCTTCCTTCTCCATCAGAATATCTTCATAACAAACACATCCCTATATCTCCTTATCTCTTTGTTAATTGTTACTCCTACGAATCTGTGTCATCCCATAGCTTGATACCAGCTTCATTGAGTCCAAGCCTCCAAGTCATAGGTCTCCAACCTTTATATGGCAAAAGTCTACACGAGTTATTGTGGGCTGGTTCATGGGTCGCAAATGGACTTATGAAAATAAATGGTATACGTAACTGCCTAAATTATTGTGTAACTTTTATGGCATATACATAACTTACAAATGTGGCCATGGGCCGCCTCATACAAGTTGGTGGGCTGGATGCAGCCTGTAGGCTGCAGGTTGGAGATCCATGCCCTCAGTCAAATTTGAAACCATCATGGTCCTCTGCTTAGGCTTAGGCTCAAGTTCCTCGCCTTCTTGAAGGGCATTTTGTTTCAGAATTTCAACTGAATTGTCAAGGGTGAGCCCCTTTTCATGGGTGTTCAGCAGTTTGAAAGTACATGTATGTTCAGCATCATACTTACAAATGTGCACACTTGGCTTTAATATGTTGGGTCTTGGGGCAAATAACATAAGCACAGAATGAAGTCTGAGGGTTACTATATATTAGAGTAGTTTACCATTTATCTCTTTGTAAGTGGTATTATACCACTTGCTTTCGATGTATGAAAATGAATTAGGTACAATATCAGTGTATACAGCCACAGGACTCATACCCTCTTGCAATCAGTAGACTGCTCTCGTGCAAATACAAAATGTAAGCAAAGGCTTATAGTGCCAGTATGTTTACTGCATGAGCAAAGGATGTGTCATTATCAGACAACTTAATCTGCTGTCTGATTCCGAAATTATTGACATCCTACACTTGGGCACAGTAGGATTCAGAATCAACTTGCATACCTTGACAGCACAGTAGATGGTACTTTAAAACCACAAAAGAAGCATGCTTATGTCTTCTTCTTCTTCTTCATTAGGTCACGTAGCTAATGCCACAGATGTACCGCAGCCTCTAAGGCTTATTGCACTACCCTATCCCCCCTCTTTTTAGACGTTCCGACTTTCGCTGCCAGGTGCCTCCACGCCTGTAACGGCACAAGAGATCCTAACAGCGAAAAGTAATTTTGCCTAAATGATGACTTCCACGCCATTTAGGGATCTTTTACGTGCCGCAAATCTACGACATGGGACCGATGGCTTTACTTCCCCTCTGAAGGAAGGCGTGCTGAGGAATTTTTCGCCCTGAAATATCCTGACGGCTTCGGCCGGGTTTGAACCAGCGAACTCGGGTATTTAAAGGCAGCACACTACCCCTAGACCACCGAAGCCGCTATGCTTGTGTCTTAGTTGCTGTGTATTTAGATACTGTATTAAAGTTTTGTTCATGATGGTATGAGGATGACCTGTACAGTGTCTGTAGGTACATAAATTGCCTAATAGTATAGTCCTCATTAAGGGTCAGAGTTCAAAAATGCAATTTTAACTCCATCTCTTCCTCCTTATGCTGTGTTGGTTGTGTGCACAATAAATTGAGCCTTGAACATTGCATGTAATACATATAATAAGGAATGTGAAGGAATTATGTCTACAAGAGAAGTATACTCCATGGAACTATGTCCATCTTGAGAAGCTAGTGGGTGCACAGCTAGTACAGGATTTTCGTACCATTTATGGAACCCAGTTCATTACCATGTTCACAACTGCCTGTCCTTGGACCCACTTTTGAGGCAGATGAATCCAACCCACATTACCGTACCCTGTTGCTGTAAGATCTGCTTTGATAATATTCATGTATGTATGCCTAAGTTCTACATATGGTTGTTGTCCCACAGATTTTATGGCTAAAACTCCATTTTCAGTTCTCTTATTTTATGGGTGCTCCATTCTTCGCCCTTCTCATTCTCAGTTTGTCTTAATAATAACTGGTGAAAAGTACAAGGTATGTAGCTGCTCATTATGTAATTTTATGCACCTTGTGTTACTTCTTGCTTGTTGGATCCAAACATTTTCCTCAGCAACCAGTTTGCACACATCCTCAACTGTTATTCTTCCCTTGCAAAATAGACAGAGTTTTATGCCTATATAAATACAACAAGTAGAATTATATTTCCATATATTTTGATGTTTTCATTATTTGACTTACCTACCTCATCATTATGACCCACAATGGTCACCAGACTGGAAAAAGTACGTTGGTCCCATACCCTTGCAGTCCCATCCATTGAGCTGCTAGCTATAAGGGTGCAGTCATGGTTGAACAAGCAGTTGCTTATTTCTTCCGAATGGCCAGTGAGGATACTTACTCTTCTGCAAAGAGTACAACAAATATACAAGTTCACAAAACATCTAAATATATAAAATTAATGGTGTGTTTGTGGGAGTGGGGAGTTGGAGCATGTACATGCACATCCATGATTGGAGAACACTGATCTGATTTTGATCAAACCTATACCATGCAGTCAGTTATAATATACCCATTATGACAAGTATCTAAAAATTCCGTGAAGATTTAATTGGTTGGTGCCAGTTATTGTTTGGTGTAACAGTAACGCTGTAAGAAGAGATTACAAGGGATGCTGTTATGAGACTTTCATTTTTAAGAAGACTTTTATTAGTATTTTTTGTTTTGTTGACCATGCATCTCGATATATCCATTTAAAGAAAAACTAACTTGATGCACAATTTATCTTCAGTATATTTCGTCAAACACCGCTACATGTTTCGGGTGTATCTGTAGCCCGTCATCAGGGGGTACACCGCATGGATACAACATTTGGTACTTACTGTTCTTTTTAGATGACTGTTGTCCTGGCTGGGTTGGAACCCAACCAGGACAACAGACAGTCATCTAAAAAGAACAATAAGTACCAAATGTTGTATCCATATGGTGTACCTCCTGATGATGGGCTATAGATATGCCCAAAACATGTAGAGATGTTTGACAAAATATACTGAAGATAAATTGTGCATCAAGTTGGTTTTTCTTCAAATGAATTTTATTAATGCTTACAGCAGTTACAGAACTTTTGAATTTGAATAGGAGAATAAACATTGTATTTGTGTCATTTAACATCAGAGCACATGCCTCAATTAGTGCCATAGAATAATAAAGTATTTATTTTCAAAGGTGTCCAGACTGTCATACACCTACCACTAAAGGTCTTGTGTAATAATTGAATATTTGCATTACAGTTGTGGCAAGCGTGACAGTGTTGCTCTCATAATAAGTTGGATATTTTTGTGGTCATGTAGTACAGTAAGTTCAGCTACATCTTTATCATAATTTTGGTGCAAGGTTTTTAAACAGTGTTAAAGATGTTGGAAAATGGTTCAGTGATACACATGCATAGGTGGTGAAAGAAACAAGTGCAAAAAATGGATATAATGAAATTAGGAAATATGAATGAACAAATATAATAATACAGAAGTTTTTTCACATTAAGAAAAGAACACAGTTGAAGGGTTCATTTTATAAAACCAACAACTTGCACATACAGTTAAATATACATGATATCAGTCCACTCCTACATATTTCAGAAGTTGACCGCCTTCATCAGGGAACCATACCAGTTTTTGATACGTAGTGAATTAGAATACAGCCTGTAGTGTTAAGGTACCTAGTATCATAGCTCTTGACGAAGCTGGACTTCTGAGTTAATCAGTTCACTGATGATGCAGATCGAGATGGTCCTCAAAACATTGTTTTTACCAACCATTCATCCACTTGATGTGGCTGCTAACCCAAGAATATTCCATGAAATATTAAAATGGAATTTGAAGGTCTGAAGATTTCAATATGTGCCATTGTTCTTTCCCAGTGGTAAAGACGCTGGACCATGACATTGGCCACTAACCTCTACATAGTGCAGAGGTAAAGAATGAGTGGGATTATAGCTCTGTTCCCGAGATATGTCTACATGGTGTTGACAGCAAATAATTCACTTTACCACTGAAGATTTAGGAAAAGTATTGGTTGGTTTCTTAGATGTTCTTCAACACTGTAGAGGAACCTGCTATCTCAATCATTGGGGTAGGAGTGATACTGATTCACCAAACTACATGTAACATCCCAGTAGACTGTAATTTTCAGTCTACCAGACCCTGTGGTATTGTAACCATCTTCACCACCATGCAAACATTTAATCTCAAAAAGATTAATGTAGCAGGAATTTGCCAAAGGAGGCAGACTGTATAAATTGTTTTCCCACCTACAGCTGTTTGTGCGAGAAGAAAGCAGTTACAACTCCAACACAAACCATTAGCATATTAAAACTTCCAGTGAAGTCAGTTATCTAGGTTAGCAAAAAGTATGTCTCTGCAGCCATCAGGATAGTGGCATAGCTTCATTTATTTACAGAAAACATTGTGAGTTATGGGTCTAAACATTTGATAAGTATATTAAAATTCATTATGAGGCCCTGAAGTCCCATTTGTAGGAAAACGGTCTCAACACTTCAGAGGAATTCTTCATCTTACTTTGCTGTGCGAGTGTCCCAGACACTGATACAGTGATCAAAGGACCCGGTGATCATCTTGTTGCCATCACTGGAGAACTGTAATGCTATTACTGCTGCTGTGTGCCCTCTTAGTGTTGCAACTTCCTGTCCTGTTAAGTACATATTATGCAAATTTGGTTATCAATCTCTTTTCTCTTGTATGTCCTGGCCTAGAACTTATGTGGCAAGGAGCTATTAACTTTGTTTAACCACATTTCATAAATACGAAAACACATCTTAACTTTGCCAAGTCCACCTCCTTACCAAATCAATACTTTTTGTGGAATGAGATAAATGTAGTCAAATGACTGACAGCATTTTTCCTTGTTCCCAGGAATTTAATACATGCGTTTCAATACACTCCTTGATTTAGATTTGACATCTGGAAAATTAGGGTACTATTATAATATTCTGGTGTTGCAGGACTTTTAAGGAGAAGGGAGGATGACAAAGACAAAGATCCCTTGCTTGCATTAGAGCAGATTGTGGCTGACCAGTAAATGAGAAGTAAAAGAAAAATCACAGAAACAATGGAAGAGTCTTAAGTTAGTAAAGAAAGACTGTGGAATAGCATATACCAAAAGGCTAATACTGACAGTTTGAATTCATATATTACTAGATTGATGAACATGCCATATGGCAGCAAATACTAATCCATAAGTGTGCCTGATAAGGGCCTGATATCAGCAAATGTGCATTTCAGCATACAGCCAGCCAATTAATCTATTCTATGATTGAATAAAAGATAAACTTTAACAAATCAAAATTCTATTCAGGAATAAATGAAGGGCAGATTGAAGCCAGGAATGCTTGCTATCATTTGGTGCAGAATCTTTTGTCTTCCAGTTTGCTGTCCAAAAGTGTAAAGATTAAGTGTACAGAACTATAATTCTGCCTGTTTTTTGTATGGGTCTGAAACTTGGACGCTCACATTTAGGGAAGAACATAGGCTGAGGGTGTTTGAGAATAGGGTGCAGAGGAGAATATTTGAGCCTAAGAGGGATGAGGTAACAGGGTTGTGGAGAAGACTACATAACGAGGAACTTAATGACCCATACTCCTCACCGAATATTTGGGTGATCAAATTGATAAGAAATAGATGCATGGGGCATGTAGCATGTATGGGGGAGAGGATAGGCATACACAGGGTTTTGGTGGGGAAACCTGAGGGAAAGAGACCACTCGGAAGACCCAGGCATAGATGGGAGGATAATATTAAGATGGGTCTGCAGGAAGTGGGATGTGGGGGCATGGACTGGATTGGGCTGGCTCAGGATAGGTACAGGTGGCGGGCACATGTGAATGTGGTACTAAACCTTCAGGTTCCACAAAATTTGGGGAATTTCTTGGTTAGCTGAAAACCAGTTAGCTTCTCAAGAAGGACTCTGCACCTTGGAGTAAGTAAGTATGAATGATCAACAATGACAATTATGGGTATGAGCAATGAAATGTAGTGTATAATGCTTTATAGTAGGTCTGGAAATAACATGCTGAAAAAATTAGTTCTGAGAGCATCCCAAAAAATGAGTTTCAAAATTAGTGTAGAAGAAGAAGAAGATGCTTGATCATCTAAACAAGGTCTAAAGAAAAGGTTATGGAGTATTCAGCACAGGCCAAGTAACTTGAGTCTAATACTGTTAGGTGTTTGTTGATCAAAGCAATTTTCTGACTTTTGTACATGTAAGAAAGAAAACCGGAATGATGTGAGCAATCTGCTGGAAACAAAGATAATTATCCTACATGTAACTGAGATTGAAATGTGAGTGAGAAATCCAGAGTGTGTACAGTAGTTGTAGTGAATTTGATAGAAATGGAACTAGGAAAAAAAATCTGTAATCATTTAATCAGGTAATGAGAATGGAAGATCTGATATTCTTGCCATGTTGTTGCTGAAGATTCAAAGCATCAAGGATGTTATGCTGTGCTGTCAGCTCAGTAGTTCACAACACTTCAAGGGATTGTAGTCCTTCATTTTCATCACTTCTTTAAGCCCTGACCCTGAAGAGGAAGGCTGTACAATTCTCTGAAACACTGGGAAAAATTTTCCCAGTGATAGAATGTAACATCTTGAAAGACTTCAGTCTTCATGATGGTAGCAGTTGGAGCTCAACAAGACAATACAGGCCAGGCAAGGGGAATTGGAAGTGTCAAGTAAGATCTGTGTAGAATAGAAATATGAAGTTTATTTAGAACATTTACAGATTGATGGCGATGAGAAGAAGCAGCTTTGTCACAGTCACATCACATACAGAAGTGAAAAATATTGAAAAAGGGGAAAAATCATATCAAATAGACCTGTAGCAATATGGTAGAGTCTGGCAGTTGAATCCATGGAGCTGGTGCCCACCAGAAGGCTGTGAGGGTTGAACTGGACTGTGACCACCTCTGCAGTGTGGCCCCACAAGGTGTTATAGCATTCACCAGTCTCTGCTGACCACAGGCGAGCAGTCTTATCAAAAGAGCCAGTCAATATCTTGTCACTGTGAAAATAGCATTTTTACCAAATGAAGTGTATAGTCTCCTTTATGCATAATTGACATTACTAGTTAAAAGCTTATTAAATACATGTGTGGTTATTTTATGTCAAGAATGGGAAAGTATGGGCCAGATGCATGGACTTGATTAGCTTATTGAAAGATTGAAATTTTAGTAATGGCAAGAGAAATTGCATCAGGTAGCTTAAAGCTAAAAAGTTTGATGTTGTTTGTAGCCTTTGAATATGCGTCTGTAACTTGGCCTTGAAATGCTTAAGTAATTTCTCATCCCGTATGTACATTTAGGACAATTTTACCAAAATGTGTGAAAACACTTCATATGCCTAGATGTCTGGAATGACAACATGAAGAGGGACCAGCATAAGGTATATAACAAATTTATAATAATTCACAAACAAATGCACAATTTTTTGTATGTACACAATTATTTTATATTAAAAGCAGTGACAACTCCTACATGTTTTGATCCCTAAGGAATCATCATCAGGTAGTCTGTACATCAGTTTCAGTTAGTAATTATCAATGCATGGAATGAACAATGTAAAATTTATCAGTGCCCAACAAGCAGGTGGTATTTACCAATGTGAGAATATGAGAGAAACTGTACACAATTGATGTACAGACTCCCTGATGATGATCCCTCAGGGATCAAAACATGAAGGAGGTTTCATTGTTTTTAATATAATAACTGTATATATATATATACACACACACACAAAAAATGTGCAATTGTTGGTAAATTGTTATGTATTAGTTATTACCAATGCACACAATGAACAATGTGAAAAAAAAGGTATATATGTTTGTATTTTGTGTTTCTTATATTTTTCATTGTAACAGCTCTAGAAACCATTCTCAGTCATTATCATCAGATAATAATAGAATATATCCAGAATTGTTTGTGCAGTAAATTGTTGTTTGGACATTTAAGTTACAGTCATTCAGATACTGTGCTTCTGGGGTTTTTATCAAGTTTGTAATGGAATATATCCGCAAATACATGGATGAAGTAATTTAGTCAATTTAGTTACAATTATTTAGATGTGTGGGTTTTAAAATTTTGTTGCATCAAATCACTGTTATCATATGTCATGCCTGTAACACGTGGCTATCATATGTTAAATAACATGACTATCCACTGAAGTACCATACCTTTCATTTCTTTACATTTTGTGTAAATGGTCTTGATTTGTATTTTGGTATTTTTTATGTGCAACACTTTCAGACATTAGAACTATAGTATGGTTCATTGATGCTGACTCCCCCTCCCCTATTATGTTGAAGGCCATATCATATTTGTCACGTGTTCATACTTACTCAAAGGGGTTGTTGAAAGCTACAGCATAAACTACGTTTTTATGACCTTCTAGGGTGAAGAGTTCTTTACCAGAGTCAATATCCCATATTTTGCAAGTACGGTCATAACTTCCAGTGATACAACTGAAACAGAAGTACTTTATTTATTCATACAACAAGAACTTCTTGAAAGCAGTTATGATGCATGCTAACCTCAATTGTTTCATTCTGGGTGATTAGGCTAGCACAGAATGTGAATTAATAGTTGTAAAATTTCATGATCCATTTCTGGGAATAATTTCCACTGGTGTGTAATTTTAATACATTAAATTTACCACATGAAAGTTTTGCACCACTGTTTGCAGTTTCCAATGTATGAATATATTTGATAGAAAATTTTTACAGTGATATGTTCTGGCACCAGATACATTCTATACATCCAATAGGGGCCGAAACATGTCGTCACCTTAAATAATGATAAATAATAAACACGTAAAGTTACTAGTTGTGTTTTGACTTATTTAAACTTGTTCCTTAATCAAATTCTGAACACAATGGGATGACTCATCTAAAGATTCTATACATCCAAAATTTAGTCATGGTGTAAACCAGTTGTGGTATAAGTCATAAAAATAAAAAATATGCAGAACTACTATTGTAAGCATTTCACATGCAGTATTCAGGTGTTACAATAATTTCATTATATACAGCTGAGAATAAAGAGTGTGAGTCATGTGTAAACATTAGAAATTGATCAACAGATTAAAAAAATGTGTGAATTTGATTGTCTTCTTAATGTAGTATGTATAAACATTACAGCCTAAACATAAAACTAAATACATGAATGAATATAAAGAGTGTATGTAACATGGAGATTGGAGGAAATCAGAAAGAGTACAATTTGGTTTTCTGTTTGTCAGCATAAAAATGTCACCAGTTAATTTTAGTGACCTACAGTGGCATGACCTCTACTAAATTCCTTGAATGTTAACCATTTAATTTAAAAGTTTATTAAGGTTTATATGTTTTCCCTTTTTTGAAATCAGGTGAAAAGCTTGTTTAAAAGAAGGAAATTGTTTCAATCTTTTGGTTTGTTATTTGATTATTTCATACTGTTTCAACTGCATAACAATGAATGAGACTTATAGTTCAGATTCAGGAAGTGACTGTAATTTCTGTCTTGCATGGGGAGACTGAATAAAGCCAAGAAATAGGATAGTCAGTGATCTGGGTGGTGCTGGACAGGGTACCTCCATAAATCTAGAGTGCTATTGCTATATCATCCTTTTCAGAATATGTGTATCACATACTGGAGCCAACTGAATTTGTAACTTGGAACTTGTGATTGGAAAAATTGCTTTTCAGAGTAAGTGGTTAACAGTGCACACAAAAGTAAGCTGAGTGGTAGAATCTGGATATTGAACTTGCAAGGAAGTGCACACCCATGCCCCAGACATAGACTACACTAATAGCTGTCACCCATGCAATGAAAAACTGAGGTAAAATATACCGTTTGCCTCTTTTATCAAATGCAACATTAGTGAGAGGTAACAGATGTGTCTTCAGGGTCTTAGTCTTATAAAACTGGTGGTTACTTGCATCACTGATCTTTGTCTGCAGCCTAGAGAGTGACTCAATAAGTTGAGGTATCACCCCAGCAGTAATTAGAGGCTCATCTGCTGCTATGGTTGCTGCCAGTTCATTGACATTGGTCCTGCAGTGAAAGAGATATGTCAATATATATGAGTACTATCCATGAATCTATGATGAGGACCAAAATTTGCTCTGGGGTTTCAATGATGTGTCATTCCAAATGCCGAAACACACGACAGTTAAAATTGACAATACAGCACTTGTCCATAGTAAGTTCTTTTTCCATCCATTCATTCATTTAGTATTCCAGAGATCCATCAGAGTAGATGTAGAACTTGTCATTAGATAACAACAGGCATATTACAAAATGAGTCTTGACAGTAAGATACATATGATAGTAATTTGTGATTATGATACATAAGTAACAAATAAGTTTATACAAGGAAATGTGATCAGTTCAGAATATACAGTCAATGAAATACTTACATAATGTAACTAGACAGAAATTAAAAACAATTCAAGAGTACTTACATAATGCACATAGAATTTTAAATCAACATTCTATGTTGAGTGTAACTGGCCACACATTACTATAAAATATGGTAATTTCCTTAGACAGTACAAACAGTTAATGCTGACTCTTGTGTCAGGTTTCTGAATAGGAAATTCTTGAACTTGAACTGGTATGAGCTCTATCAGCTGTTCATTTGTTCTCTAGTAACAGCAGTCGTTACACATACAGCCATATACGGATGACTAGATAACCTCCTTTGATGCCATTTTTTTTATTGTTATAGTTGTTGTTATTTAGTGTCATTTACCAAAGAAAATTAAGAGTATAAATTCTATATTAGTTTTGAATGTTACAAAACTTCTGCATATCATAGTACAGCAAATTTTGCAAACCTACAATCCTGTAACCAAAAATGTTATTGTCTACTGCCACAATTTGTACCTAGATGACAAATTTAAAAGGTCTAACATCTTTCTTCTTGTTTTTCCCTGCTGTACATATTCCAAGGCAATCCCTGAAATGAAAATTGTTTAGGTACAGTAAAGTTATTTTTGTGCATGCCATGAAGATGTATAGATGAGTGGAAGTGTAACTCCACTCATTCTTAAACTCAGCATTAGGTAGAAGGGTGAGCAGTCTGACCAGGCTGGGCACTTTGTAGAAGAGATAAATCTTTCGCCCCACTAGGAACCAAATAACCTAGTTCCTGAACCAACTGCTCTCCCAGCTCCAAAATCATAATTGTATTGCCATAAAATGATTTGATTAATATGCTGAACAGTGAATCCACATAATAGACCAAGTTAGAATATGGCTTAAGTTTTGTGTTCTAAAGGTGGGGGGGGGGGGCTTGATTATTTCACTGAGACCGAAATACCACAATTTAGTTAAGTGAGGAATGGAATGGCTGATTACCATCCATTTTATTCAATTTTATTACAGGTGAGCTATGTGGAGGTTTATATATTAAAGGAAGAGGAACAGAGGAGTGGGCCCTGATATCAGATAGTTTTTAAAATTTGAGACTCTCTCTTCATAGAAGTGACATCTCTGTGTGGAATGTACTTGCTCAGTACATTATTATAAATCAAGTTCTTCAAAATATCAGCTAAAAGCCTGACGTTACAGCCCATGTTTAACCTCTTATTTATTTTACTATAGACCACCATATATATATGCATTTCTTTTGAGAAGAAGAATAAGTTGCAGTTTTGCTGTCCTTACCTGGAGGAAAATACCGAAGTAGAAATTTCTTAAGCTTCATTATAATAGCCCTCAAGTATAAGCACAATTGGCCAAAAATCGTTATGTAGATTAGCTTCAGTATATTACATTAGTTTTTAATGTAAAACATTCATATACAAAAGTTTATTCACTAGTACAGTATTGATTATCCATTTCAATGTTTAACTGTGGGCCAACATTTCAGTGTCTAGTTGAGAAATACAGCCCTTTATTTTGTGAAGTCAGTGGTTGCTAGGCAACCCAAAACTGCTTATACTACTTGTCAATGAAATGCACTGAAAAGTCTTTTTTTCATTCATTCATTTATTTTCATTCTGTAGATCCATGCAGGGTTAAGTTAACCCTTAGGATATGGAACATGTCATAAGGAAAAGATTTACAATTGTCATACATTTGAATATACAACAATATCTATCACTATATACAGGTTAACTTAAGAACTACGTTTGTGTACATTTGTCAAGACATATTACAATATTTCTTATTACATATTACTATATATACTTATTACTAATTGATAACAGAAATCATAATAGGAATACAAAGCAGAGACATTAAGTACATAACACTGTTTCCTTACAATTTAGGTTAATATAGTTAAAAAATTTAAGATACTGGGTCCTAATGCTTAATTATGTCTGTAATCAAGATACTCCTCTACTGAATAAAATGAGTGTGAGGAAAGAAATCTTTTTAACGCAGG
>Ga0123354_10008660_pt1 | contig 15502 bp, 4 predicted proteins | sample TergutLab28metaG_2_FD_97872 | JGI IMG/M metagenome (GOLD analysis project Ga0123354, IMG submission 97872) | Labiotermes labralis P4 segment gut microbial communities from Petit-Saut dam, French Guiana - Lab288 P4 | ecosystem: Host-associated > Arthropoda: Insects > Digestive system > Gut ...
AACAAAATAACAACAAGTATGGCTAGCTACGAAAAGATAGCTGCAAGAAATCACGAGAATGTAGGCCTGTGTTTTCTTTTATTACTTCGAACATCGGGGTCCCACGCCAAGTGTAGGAAGTCTTCTCACATATATTCTATTATTTTTGTGTAGCGCTTCGAATGATTTAATAAGTACAAATACCTGCAGCAGCAGCGGGCATCGTGGTGTAGTAAATAACGAGAACAGAAGACATTATTTCGTAATAACATGTTATTTGACTTTTGGTGTGGATCTGGCACCATTTATTGTAAAGTTTATCCGACCTTATAGTGGGCCAATTGCGATTGAAACCTAAAAAAGAAGACGTATTAGAAGAGTGGAGAAATTTGCATCAAGAAAATTTTTATGTCTGAATTCGTTGTCTTTATCTAACAATCTGTCAGTGGGGCAATTAAATCAAAGGGGTGAGATCGTTGAATAATGCATTATGGATATAGAAGTTGGGTGGGCGCACACAAGCTTTGAACTGACAATTCTAAAGAGACGTCACCGCTTTGGTTATTTAAGCCTAACTTGGACAGTAATGATCAAAATTCAACACTTTAAGTTTTCACAACCTTGTCTCCGAAGTTCCAGTTCTTCTGCGATATGACTCTGTATTTGGATGAGTGTCTTCCCAACGTTTCGAAGGATAGTACGAATCAGCCACCCAACGACACAGCGTCGTATCGCATGATAGTTTAATAATCAGAATGTTTCTTGGTGAAATAGGGTGTGGAATTGCAAACTAAAATTCCCTCTATCAACTGTATTGCACACAACTCAAAATTTAATCGGAATTGATTTAGTGGTTTCATAGATGGAATGCACGAACAAGCAGAATGACAGACCTCTCCCTTACATATAAAGATGTCCTGTCCGTAAATAAGAACCACACCATGAAACATATGGTAGAACTAGGGCCCTTAAAGGCAGTGTCTGGCCAGCTTCCCTCTTCCTGGCATCTTTCTCACGAGGAAAGGGTCGCTGGTAATAGAGGTGGGTTCTAGGGCCGTCTGCAGATGGTGGCAAGGACAAATCTCTGTGTTCACCGAGGATCAAGCTCCATTTTTTTTTGCTAGCCACCCCTTTACCTAATCAGAACATTTATTGGAGTTGCCGGCTCCTTAAACTTCCTAACTACGTGTTATTTTTATGTGTTTTTTCAAAGAATGTACCGAATTGTGAAATAGGTTCTGAATGGAGAAATACCAAAGGAGCATCGTCTTTCTGTTTGTGTGTTTGTTGTCTTCTCTTACGACAGTGTAACTTCTGCTGAGTTTATGACCGTAAACGAAACAGGAGTGATGTAGTAGGAAACATTCTGGCCCACTGTGTTGTAGTACTCTCCCTATGGTTAAGAGAGATTATGTCGCTCGTCATGTATGCAGGAAGCACACATAGGATTACGGGTACCTTCGATACAGGTAGTATGCTCCACTATATCGACACACACCCAAGGCTAATCAAGCTTCGCGCTGGACGTGAAACTTTGAGAGGGCGCTCTGTGGTTCACAGACTATTCAGTCTGTTTGGATGTTGAGAGGGTGCATTGTGTGCGGGAGTTGGACGAGAGTTTAATTTATGCCGCGAACGGTTGTAGCATTATTATTGACAGATAGACGACAAGCATCGACGAAATGTGGTATAAATCAGATCAGTGTTCATGACCTCTCCTATGTTATTTGGGTAACACGTAACCTACCAGAGACTAAGCCCTTGTGTCTTCCATTGATGGTCATTGTATGTCCATAGTTACCACAACTATTATCTGCTACTCTGTAGACCAATGACATGTAGCCTGTGGTCCACTTACTAGGAGACGCCAGAGGGATAATTTCATAGCAAACAAGAGAGGCATTGTGAGTATAACCCCGAGGCACCCTCGCATAACCATTGTTGCCATGGAAAAACAATAAGAATTAAGTATTCTTGGTGTGTATCTGTAGCCTTAGTTATCTATCATGCAATGCGCATGCGCCGTATTGTATTGTCATCTGTGGCCTCTCAGGCTGTACCATATTTTTCAACATTATCTCACGATTTTCTGAAAAAGTTTTGTTTTCTTGGTGCAACAGCCCTAGTGGGCCATGGCCGCCTCGGTGTCGGAACTTCGTGATCACACTCAGACGCACCATACTCGGTGGGACTCCTCTGGACGAGTGATCAGCCTGACGCAAATACCTCTACCTGACAACACACATCACTCACAACAGACACAAATTCCTCCAGCAAGATTCAAACCCACAGTCCCAACAAGAAAGCGGCCGTAGACCCACTCCTTAGACCGCACGTCTTTAGGTGTGTCTGGGAAAAAAAATTATGGAACCAAAAAGTGTTTCAATTTCTCTGCTTCTTTTGTCCAAAACAATTCTCATTCAAAGACGAACTGAGCGAGGCAGCATACGTATACGTCAATGTCTGTAGCTCTTCATGTAAAGTAGTCGTTACTGTTGTCAGATTTTAATGAAAATAGAATTTTCGCGACAGATTTTATAAAAATACTGACGTAATAAATATTATGAAAATCCCTCTAGTGGGAGCGAGTGTTCCATGCGGACGGACACACTGACACATATGACGAAGTTAATTGTCGCTTTTTGCAATTTTACGAACACGCCTAAAAAACGTAAGTCTTAATTCATACGTCCTAATATATAAATAAAATTGCCCGAATATTTAGGATTTACTCGCCAAGAGACAGTGACAAGTTTCTCCTTGACATTTTAACACGCTCAGTTTTTATATAAGGTTATTATACATATATGAATACAGATCAACATGTACGTAATATATGTTACGAGTAAAACATGACGTTTCCATGGAAACATGTAGCTTTCATGTACTTACACAAATGTCAGTTGTATTTTCGAAAAGGTATATTCTGAAGGATGAAATTGTTACATAAATCACTGCTTTAACTAAATACAGATCGAAGTTAGGAGAGGGAAAGAAATAGGAAGGGATTGGAATGGCGATTGGAATGACAGATGAAGTGCCAAATTATTTTCAATTGTCTTTCAACTGGCCGCTTTCAATAACAATATTCAGTGTTTTATTACAGGTTTTGTCGTCATCTCGCCAACTGTAGAACCCACACGTTATATATATGCATACAAAGTACTAGTAAAGTGTGCTATATGTAATACATAGGTATGTATGTAACAAACTTGCTGTGTTAAAACATTCGAGATGTCAGTAGAGGAGGTTCCTAATGGATTTATAAGAAGTTCGACCACCTAGCTGAAGAATATCGTCATATTTGACTATGATAAAATGTGTAACATAAAAACACAGCTCGCCGTTGCGACTATGTCTGAATAGAGCAATATGGAGCCTAAACCTGTTACACAGTATTAGAAGCTGCTGGTAAGTGTGTTTCACTGACTGCGTAAATATTAATTTGTATTATTTTAATGCACTTCGGCACGAAACAATATGAAATTTCAGATCAACATTCCTTTACGCCGAATATCCCTTCAGAGACTTAAATTCACCTGCATTATACAATAAAATTCGGTTCCTACTCATAAAATACGTATTTCGTCTCCATTACAAAAGTGCATCAGTTTATGCTGCATAGGGAAATAATCGATGTTTATTATAAGAATCTTGTAAAACACAATTAAATTGCGTGGTAAAATACATAAATTCTTAATATTAGGGATAATTAAGAGTGTAGTTGCCACTGGACTTTGTGTGGTTAAAGGGATTGTGCAATATAATCAATTGACAATATTTATTATGTTACCTCCCTCTTGTATGATTTGAATTCTTCACAGCGTTTATTACAAAAATTACTCTCTTCAGCGAAGTGATATCGTGTAGTCTGATAGAAGTTCTTCGGCATCCAGAGAATAATGCTGCGTCCATAATTAGGTTATATGACCGTCGTGATAAGGTGGATTCTCTGCAATCTCAAACTGACTTTCTGGCGTGAGTCCCCTAATAAAGGCGATCTTCACACTTGCCTTCTAACGTTTATATCTTTATGATACTGGTGTTCTTTCATTGCAAATATATAAGCCAGTACATACATAATATGCTATACATGTAAGTTTCTAGTTTTTTCTTTTTTTTTAGTTTTACTAAACATTTGTGTTGTAGATCCGAACAAATCGTAACTTTGCATAAATTAGACAAGTATGTTGCTCACAGAGCAATCTGTAGTACACAGGGTGATTCAAAAAGATGGACTCAATTTTGTACGTCCATATTTCCTGAAATATACATGGTATGTGAATGACCTACATAACATTTGAAAGAGGAATTACCAAGTTTTCAAATGCCACCACTAGAGCGCTCACCTACCGCACAGCCATGCAGCAGCGTCAGTTGAGAGCAAAATGGCTACTATGCAGCACAATAAATTTTGCGTGTATCAGAGGGAAACGTGAGACGAATTGAAGAGAGTTCTCAGCGTAGCCCACGCAAGTTAACCCGTAGAGCGAGCAGAGGACTTGGAATACCGCAACCAACTGTCTGGCGTGTGTTGAGGCGTCGTTTACTCTTCAGTTGAGTCCATCTTTTTGAATCACTCTGTATAGTGAATTATTTCAGACACGGAACTTCACGAGTGGGTAAATGTTTTGCTAACAGTCGCATATCTGGCCAATACATTTATCGCCAAGTCATTTATACATCGTTTACTCGGTTTTGCGACAGGTCCAGTGCCTTTTTGTAAAGCGAATTATCCTGATTGTGCGATCTAGTGCTTCCTCTTTCAAATTCAAATTCCAGTTTATTCTCTTGCACTTAGGGTCATCCAGTAGCTGCTTACGTCTTCCTCCTCGACATCGTTTCTTCTGTCTTTCCTTCAATGACGTGTTCTAGAAGGCAGTTCCTACGAAACATGTGACCAATAAAGCTAGCCTTACTTAGTTTTATTGTATGTAGAATGTTATTTTCTTCTTTGACTCCATATAATACTTATTCATTTTTCACATGATTACCACGTATGAAGGTCAGATTTCTTTATATACACTAAAAATTGCTACTCAGCCCTTTTGAGCAAGTGGAATCTATTATTCCTGCCTATTTAAGATACTCTTTAACATTATCCGTACCTGCCCTTATGTATCTAACATGTTCTTTTTTCTTTAAATTCTTCGACTAAAATTCTTTTTGCGTTTCTCTTTTCCCTGTGCGTGCTTCATGCACTCCCACCGTCCTATCTGCGGTGATTTTATCGCCCTAATTATAGTCTGTAAAAATTAATATTTATAAGGCCTTTATTTTGTAGTTGCACTCAGCCTCATGTTCCTTTCTGTGCCTTAGCCCGAAGTAGTTTCGTTAGCAACTTGTTTTCTTCGTCCTTAGTGTATGTTCTTCCCACAGGATAAGACCAAATTTCAGACCTATAGAGAAAAGATATATTTCTCTATGTCTACTCTGTGCTTCAGATTTCTTTTACAGGCGACGAGAAGGTAGAATTCTTCAACTTTTGTAATAATACCCTCCGCTCTGTTCTCATTTTCTTTATTACTATCGTCTGAACTATTTAACTTTGCAATATTTCCGAATAATTTAATTTCTGTCTGCCTGTTACAATATTTTTCCCTCAATTCCGATGTAAAGACACTCACATACAGCTTGTATCTTCATCTATGCTTACGTCTGAGCCAAAAACCTTTCAAGCGACATGTAGACAAATGTTTTGGGGATGTTCATACTTATCAGTAATTCTCAAAGTGTACAGCAGTCTCACCTTAATCAAACTCGAACGTACCCAACTGACTTACGTTCCGCGTCTCCTGTCTTGAGCAAACTAACTGCGTAGCCTGACTGCTAGCTCTGATATGCAACTGATTCTTGATTACAAAGCTCAGGCAGCCTCTGGACATTTGGCTTGTCAAATAGTAATTGCTTCGTCCTGAACAAAGCTCCAGTAGTGAGTGCAGGAATCAAAGATCAGTATATTTGCAGTACATACGCCGTGCTTTACAAACATATAAATTAGTTTCTACAGGCCCTCATTAACTTGTGGGGGGGGGGGAGATAAACAAACCGACTAATGTGATGATGCTTGTAGGAAATTATCTTGCGTTACCAGACCGCTACTGCAACTTGGAGCATAAGTGGCTCACATCACAACCAGTCATTGAAACACAGAATAACAGCGCGAGGAGAAAGAGAGGTAGTAATGACGAAAGAAAGATAGAAAGAGAGAAAAAAGAAAGAATGTAAGTTGGGAACACAGAAATATTATGCTTAGACAAAGAAGAAAGAAGGCAACGATAAAATAAGGATATAAATAAAGCCAGAAAGAAAATATGAACACAGAACGAAAGAAGGAAGCACATAAAAGGAAACGCATAAATACTACGTAGCAGTTGTTATAACTTTTTTTTCAAATACAACACATTTGGTTAATTACTTCACACCCCAACTGAGTCATTGTTTTTAAAGCCACGTGGGTTGTTCCCATGGGTTCCCAAAGATTTAAATTTCCAGCGTAGTAAATGTATTAATCTAGGTATAATCTTGGTTTTTTTCATTTTCATAATGTCACCGTATACCATCAATGTGCTCTTAATAGCTTTACAAATTCAAGGAACCCTTAAGAAGGAGCCAACTAGTTGGAAATGTGTCGTCACGGTGATGTATTTGAGAATTCAGGTCTTGCAGGATATGACGCTGTGTCCTTGTGTTAGTGGTTCCCGATGTTTCAAAGGCAAGTAGTCCATTGAACCTTGACAACGAAGAAACATCCGGAACTAGTATTCCAACGAGAAAGTCTTGCATCCCAGAAAATCTGAAACCTAAGTTGCGAAAATATCTCGAAATTAAGAGGAATATAAGAGAACAACAGTATGAAAGAAGGAAAAAGGACATAAACGCCTAAATAGAAAGGAAAGCGAAAGAAAGAAGAGAAAGGAAGTAATACAGGAAGAAAGGAAGAAAGAATGAGTAAGGTGAAAGGAAACGTAAAGAAAGGAGGCGATATCAAAGAAGAAGAGTGGAAAGGAAGAACTATAAAAGAAAGAAACAAAAAAAACGGAAGGAGGGAAGAGCAGAAGTAAGAACAAAGTATAAAAGAAAAACAAACAAACCAACGAAGACAAATACCGTTATTTCGTTTCTATTTTTTGCAACGTGAGTTTCCACTCTTAGCCAATCGACATTGTGTGAGAGTTTGTCTTGACATGAGAACACGGTCAGTACAGAGCTGATCACCACACTCTCCGAGCTCAGTGTTTGCAGAGCCAAGTGTGGATCTGTCACCGGCACTGACAGGCCATATGCTATATCTCCCACAAGATCTACTGGCTAGCTTAAACAGTTACACATATTTGGTAAAATTAGAGTATGATACTTTCTGTACGAGTAGTAAAATCTGTAGCAGCTTCCTGCGCTGGACCCGATCGATACGAATGTGGCTGTCTCCCTCCCGCCCCCGAGGGTGGGGGGTGGGGAGGGGTGTTGCACCCTAGCCGCCGCAGTAACAACCCACTCTTGTGCCAGCAAGATACTGCACTCACCACAGCGGTTCGCACATCACACGGTATCTTTAAATCTCCGATGTTTACATCATAATACACCACATTAATTTGCACAAAATATTAATAACATTCAATGTAAGCTACATGTTGACACGCCCGTAACACATTTCTTTCACATGCTCTAGAACCGTGTGGAAAGCCGGTCAGAGAAAGGGCATAATGTGTAAATATTTTATCGGCTTTCCTCAGAGGAGTCTGCAGGTACAGTCCGAGACACTACGCATGCCACTTGTTTTAACATCCGTTTAGATTCCTTATGAGTTTTCGTCGTACCATTCAACGGCACTATAGCAACCATGCATTCGGTAAATCCTTTCGCATTAAACCCTGAGTTCCAATACGGATTTAAAACAAGCCTGAGTCATTTACTCAAACTCCAGTTCCTTAAACTCAGTCTCAAACTATAATTCCATCTCCTTTTTGGTCTTCCTAGTGGCTGTTTGAAAAAACAAGAAAATTCCACCAATATGGTGAATTAATTTTTTATTTTCCCTATTGTAATATGGACACTGCTTATCCTAACAAGGGCAGAAGGCGTGTATAAATCACTCAGTTATTGTTATGCCCTGTATTAACCTCGCTTCCATTCAGATATTTTTCTGAAACGTTTCTTATTAAACATCTGCCCTTATGGTTTATTTTAAGAGAGTTTCCATGGTTTAGAAACATGCGAAATAATAACTTATACAGGGCGTTTCATAATGCTGTCCGTGATTACAAACATTTATAACAAGAAAACCAAAGGACCTATCTTAATTGAATTGTTTACAGCCACAGGAAAACTGAAAGTTTTTTTAATTTTTTTTTTTTTGACAATTAGAGATGTTCGATGTGTGCACCACGGGTGACACGGCGCACATCGATACGATATTCAAGTTCCTTCAGCGGTTAATGGGCGACCACTTGATTTCTTCTTGCACAGACACCCAGTTTCAGTAAATCGTTTACACTACGCTCGAATGGTCTTGTCTGTAGGCGGTTCCTTTGCGTACTTTGCACGAAATGCACGTTTCACAGTAACAACAGACTTACTTGTGTGATATTCCAACACACAAAAAGACTTCTCCCACGGAGCGGCCATTTTCTCACTACATTCACTCGCATCGCCTAGCGGCAGAAATGTGAACTACGATTAAAAACAAAATGCTGGAAAAAAAAAAAGAGTTTTCCCTTCTGTCTGTACAGGTTCCGTAAATACGTGTCCTACGGTTTCCCTATAATATTTTTTTGTAATCCCGGAGTACATTATGAAACGCCCTATATAGGTATGTATGCGTATGCCCTTTGGCCGCGCGGTCTAAGGCGTGGGTATGTGGCCACTCGCTTGCTGGTACTCAGGGTTTGAATCCTGCAGGTGACATGGAAGTCTGTCTCTTGTGGGTGTTGTGTGTTGTCAGGTATGTTTCCGCGCCGGGCCTATCACTCGATTAGAGGAGTCCTACCGAGTGTTATGTGAGTGTGATCATGAAGCCGCCATAATGAGGAGGCTCTAGCACACAAGGGCTGTTGCGCTATGGGGTAAAAAATCTATGCAGAGCCTACGAGTATATAAAGTGAAGTTATCCCAATGCTTAACTAAACAACACCATCCTAATATATGGGGTAGAATAGAGCTTCGCTTGTAATTAACCGCCTTACTTCAGAAATCAGCGATCACTCTCACGTCTTTGCTACCTTTTTTTCCCAGGGAAGAGCCGAAGACACACATTGCATGTAGGCTGAATTGGCCCTACAGTAGGTCTGGAGGCTTTACCTTCTGTCTGTGCCGAGAGTCCAACTCCGATTTTCCGGTCTTCCCTTACGCGGGCGAGTGATTGTACCTATCCAAATTAGCTTCAAAAGTTCCCCGGAATTCACTGATATGATTTACAGTAATTGGTACTGTAAGTAAAGAAATGTAAATTGACACCCTTCGTCGCCTTAGCGATGCGGTCAGAAGGAAACGCCCCGAAAAATGGAGAATCAACAGATGATTTCTCCTTCACGACAATGCTCCAGCACACCGGTCGGTTTTGGTCACGGATTTCTTAGCAAACAACAATGTGACAACACTAGAGCATCTTTTATAATCTAACCTGACCCCAGCTGATTTTCATCTGTACCCTCGACTAAAGTCAGCATTGAAGGGGCGGTGATTTTATGGTGCTACTGACATCATTAAGAATGCAACGGAAGAGCTGAAAATGCTGCCATAAAGTGGCTTCAAGGAATGTTTCCAACATCTATACAGTCGCTGGCAGAAGTGCAAAGATGCGCAAAGGAATGTTTTGAAGGGAATGTAGCTTAAATAATTGTACTCTTTTGTATTTCTCAGGAAAAAAAATGATTCCGGGAACATTTTGAAGCCACTACGTTTATAGTGTGTGTGTGTGTGTGTGTGTGTGTGTGTGTGTGTGTGTGTTTCTGTATACGCACTCGTACACATGTATCGAAAGTAAATGGTTCCTTCTTTCAAAGCTTGTAGTCGCCACTTCGCCTCGTCTTTTTTGGATTCTAAACACTATTTACTCTTATGTATCTAAAATCAACAATGTGAAATTACTTATCGTATTTGCAAGATCCAGATTTTCTCCTTATTCTGCGCCAGACAGTTCCAGCACACACGAAATCTCGTTTAAATATTTTATAGTATTTTCATCATTCCGTATAGAAGGAGGAAAAAAATATTGATTCATCTTTCACATTCTCATATCGTGACGTGCGCTTTGCTCGTATTTCTGTCAATTCTCTGGGAAAGATTGCACCTACGGCCCATCTGACAGGGATAATTGCCTTTTATGAAAACAGTAATATATAGGAGAGTAGTATTTATTTCGGATTTTTTTTCCATCTCTTGTACTTAGAGTGTTACGTTTTGTGAAAGACAGAATATAAATTTGGTTATACGGGTATACTTGGTTTCTGAGGTTGGTTCGTAATTTGAATGAAGTTCGGCGTCGAGTGGAGGGATATTGAAGCTACTGTTTAAATTGGTCCGACAGAAATGGATACTGTATAAATCACTGGATCCAACCCTTGCAACTGAGAATGGAAATATATTAACTTCCAAAATGTTACGATCCCTTCGGATTATTATGCTGTGGAGAGATTCCAGTAACGGAAGAAGTCGAAAATGTAATACCCATCGTCATAACCCTTTTGGAAAGATTTGAAAGGTATAATCAGTCCGGAATTCACATATATTCTGCGGAGTATTTTGCGATTTTGTAAACTTTCTTTAATGCGATTTCACTTATTGCAGAAAAATCCGAGTATATATTAATGTTACTTATTAACACCGCAAGGAACCAGAAATTTTTCGTTTTTTAAAACATTTCAATGAATGCATTCCAGATTCTTGTACAAAGTGTACTTTTTTTGTTGTTCAATCTCTTTAGGCTTATTTGTATCGCTACAGAAGTTTTATTACATTTAAATCTGGCAGAGATGCTACGGCAGGACAGATGCAGAATTTTTGGGGTTTGGCGTGTTCGTGTTAATAAAAGGAAATTACACCACATCTGTCTGTTCCGTGAACTGTAGAGGTGTTGTAAGTGCATATTTTGAAAATCGGCACTATTTTACAAGACTTCTACGACGGTATTAAGCGGTTAATGTATTATATACCCTTTCAACACGCTGGGCGTTTTGAAAAAGTCCCTAGATATTAACTTCATTTTGAGAGTGAAGCACAGTAGTAGTTCAGCTGAACGTACAAAACTGTATTAAATTTATCGAAAAATTTTAATATTCTTCTAAATATAAGCTTCGTCATGATCAGCTTATTCAACTTGTAGTTTTGTCATGCGGATAGACTAGTGACTGTATAAATTAGCATGACTTTAGTTATTTTATTCACTTCATGCCTAATATCTCTAAAGGTAATGTTACTGCACATATGAATTATTCAAACGCATTTCAATTCATACGTTTTGCTGGCCGTTAACCTTCCATTTTATGTTGCAAGAGATATTCCATTGGCTCATTTTCTATTGGTTTTTGGTAATGTTGTGATGTGGGGTTGGACATTTATTAGTATTCCTTCAAAACTTCGTGATATATTCTAAGGTATTACGAAACAAGTTGGGCAGACGTTTTTGATATTCTGTTTGCCATTTTGCGGATAAGTAATTTTCGGTCTTACAAGTAAGATTATCAAGACGGGCAAAAGAAGGCATTCAGATATTATCGTCCGTTTGCTAGTAGAGGGTGCGTTTTTGCCTGTCCACATATTAAATAGAGAATATGTAAACACCTATGCTTGTAGTTACAAGAGTCAGAATTATTAGTCCATGAAAAGCGTCTTCAAATTTTGATGTTTTGCTGGCCGTGCTTCTCGATATAATCTTAGTAATTAAACAACTTAATGCACAAATTATTATTTTATAATAAACTTATTATAAAACAAGAATTTGTCCATTAAGTTGGCTAATTACTGAGAAAAAAATCGTCTTCAAAGTCGAAATCTGGAAGCTTTGGTTTTGAAAGAACACCGTGAATTAATTCTCATTTATGTTTGTGTGATCAAGATTTATTAATGAAAACCCCCTGTCGCTTCATACCAGATAGTACAACGTTACCATATTTAAAGTTCAATTATATATAACAGAACTTAGACCAGTGATGCATCATAGATTGGTATTGTGCTAAACAGTCATGACACCAAATTGCAGGGATTGTTACAGCTAGTGACAGTGGCAGGTGTACTCAAGATCCACGGCCAGATGTATGAAAATGATAACAAGTTAACCATTTGAAGACTAGAACTAATCCACGTCATAAAGATTCAGTTCGCACCTGAACACGGAATAAATAGTACGTGCTGCCATTATAAAGATCTGTCGGATGCAGTATAGAGAAGCAACTGTTGTTCATTTTAATGACCGTATGGGACACATAAATGCAGTATGTGGACAAAATACAGAAATTCAGTGTTAAATATGTTGGTTCCGATAATTACCGTTGGGCGTTAAACGATTAATATTGTTTGTACTCTGAATAGCAATACGCGTATATAATTTATCATTAACTGGATACAAAATACGACAACAAGTGATGTGTGCTGATGTTGTCCTCTGGACTGTTCGAAGCTCTTGTCCTTAGTTTACGCACTTCTTTATGGCCTCGTGATTGGCAACAACATACCGGACGCCTGTGCCTCTTACAGTGTTAGTTGTGTTCATCATTTCACCTACTGAATGCCCAGTTAGGTTTGGAGAGCACATGGAAAAGATGTGTAATATGTCACAGAATAAAGAGCCCTTTAAAATGTAAAAAGAATTTTCCCCCCCCCCCCCCATTTCCGAAAAATAACAATAGCGCTCCAAAACGGAATGTCAGAATTTCAAGTGCACTGGTGTCGGAAAACGTTGGGCTAGAGATGAAACCGAAAGAGAACTGAATCGTGTGCCTCAGGGTTTTTCAATTTTTTTTTGTGTTTTTGACTAATTTTGTTAGTTATCTCATGTTGAAAATCCAGTCCATAACTCGGATGTATTTGTCAAGGTTATGAACAGCCTGTTAAAGGTCAGTTCAAACGGTAATGATTTTGACTTGCATAGCGGTGGTTACCGGTTCGAATTTCGGGTGGGGGAGGGGGTGAGGCTGAATAACCTGAGCCAAGTTACTACTTGATATTATGTCAGGGTGACTTCGATACACATCTTTCCCAATCCTTTATACTTTAGCGTCCAATAATTCGACGCTATAAATTCTGAAATAATGACAGCGTCATATAATTAAAAATATAAAACTGATAAGGACCTTGCATTGTTTATCCATTAGTCTCTTAAAAACAGTTGTCTTTAATTTCTTGTTTCAGTCTATACTCCGTCATTAATACGAAGTGTTTGAATTTTTTAATTCTGTGTCTGTGGCACAAAATGTTGATGACAGCAGATTAGATACTTAATTCGTAAAAATTATGATATTGTTTTACATGTAATTGCATAGTTCCCAATCACGAATTTGACGTTCAGGTGACCGTGCATCGTGATAAATTCTTATAATAAAACCAACTACATACACTAATTTCTCAAATTTTTTTGGGAATAAAAACTCCACATGTTTCGAACAGTTCCTCTGTCCATCGTCAGGAGTTTTTCACTGCACACATAGCAATGGTTTATGCCATACAGGTTTGCTGACAGCTTGCGAGATGTCAGCAAACCATTGCTGTGTGTACAGTGAAAAACTCCTGATTATGGGCAGAGGAACTGTCCGAAACATGTAGAGTTTTATTCCAAAAATAAATTTGAGAAATTAGTGCGTGTAGTTTGTTTTGTTATAAGAAGTTCCCAATCACATTTTGCATCTTCCTCATCATTTTACACTTACTATTCGTTATTCTAGGGGACCGCGGTGGCACAGTGGTTAAGGTGCTGTGCTACAAATCGGAAGGTCGCTGGTTAGATCCCAGCTGATGTCATTGGAATTTTTCATTGACATAAAATCCTTCCGATCGCACTATGGCCCTGGGGTCGACTCAGCCTCTAACAGAAATGAGTGCCAGGAGTATTTCCTGGGGGTAAAGGCGGCCGGTGAGTAAGGCTGACAACCTACCATCATCCTGTGTCATTGTTATGAAATCTGGGAACCTTAACTTCCTGGAACCGTCTGGGCCACTCCAGGCCTGTAACGGGTCTGCTTTACCTTTTACCTCTATTCGTTATTCTAGATGTGCTCTTTGTTAACAGAGTTCTAAGCCCGATGATAACCTAGACTCGAGGTCGAAACTAGTTTCCAGACAACAGACGATTACAAATAGTGCAGTGTGTGTGATTAATAACGTCCATATACATTATTTTTTGAAGATATACACCGTTTACACTGCTGAATATTTCCTGGCGTTTTAAGGAATCTTGCTGCTTCCAGTTTCGGATAATTCCACGCTCTTCTCGAACCATCTTGAAGGTAGAGAAAATAAGTTCTTCCGTAACATCGTTAACTATTTACCAATGTTACGGCGTCATATCCCATAACACTGGAATTTTCAGTATCGCTGTTTTCACCTCAAATATCGAATGCATTTGGAAGTTATTTTCCATGTGTTACTGCTTCTGACGAGAATTCTTAATATTAATCATGTTGTAGATTATTTTTTCGAAAGGTCCTAAACCTAATCGATTCTGGAATCACGTGTCTGCAAATTATGCGGCACGGGAACTTCCGACTGAAAAATGTTCTGCTAGAAATCATCCGTTGCCTCTCCCTTTTTCTGCTATCAGACACTACTTCAAGCGTTCAGGCCCCAGGCAGTTAACTTTTAAACATTGATGAAGACCTAAACTCAGTAAAACTTGCAAGCTCTTGGCCGTACTAATAACCAGGTATATTCAGTAAGGATTCTGTCTATCTAACATGGAGGTCGTTATGTGGCCGCTGCTTCAACAATTTAAGCTTGAAGAACATTGCCAATTATGGAATATCGGCGTGAATGTCTACGTCATTTTTGCCAAGGAACGGCACTATTTTTCCCCCCTTGTAGCTTCGTTCGTACGGTTCGAGTTCCTTTCATTTTTTTCTTATTTGAGACAAATGTATTTCATACCTACCTAAATGTAGTGCTGCTGCTTTCCTTTTTACTTGTGGTTGTGATCGGGTAGTTTCATATTGCCTTAATCTATCAATTGTGGGCTGTCTTTCGCGATGTAAACGTGAAAAAACGTAAATAAACCCCATATTTAATTGCCTTTCCATGGCAGCCTCAATGTTATGTTTATACTTACATTGCCTATCTTGTTTCCTTTCCACACGTTCTATGCCCTGCATCCTACTGCGAACGTCATAGAGAGTACTTACAAATATCATGATATTTACCTTGACTCCTTACCGTATTTGTGGTATTTAACCCAACTTTTGTACCCTTAATAATAAATAAAAACTATTAATGCCACGAATAAATTAACTACCAATAAAAATAAATCAAAGCCAAGATACAACGCAGTAAAACAGTACCAATTATCTCCCTAAAAACTTTGGTCCGTACGGACCAAGAAGCC
>Ga0123354_10008661_pt1 | contig 15502 bp, 7 predicted proteins | sample TergutLab28metaG_2_FD_97872 | JGI IMG/M metagenome (GOLD analysis project Ga0123354, IMG submission 97872) | Labiotermes labralis P4 segment gut microbial communities from Petit-Saut dam, French Guiana - Lab288 P4 | ecosystem: Host-associated > Arthropoda: Insects > Digestive system > Gut ...
TGGTTTCAAGTGTCACTACAAATTGGTATGTTCTGAGTTATGGCATTGTGTGGTTTCAAGTGTCACTACAAATTGGTATGTTCTGAGTTATGGCATTGTGTGGTTTCAAGTGTCACTACAAATGTCTGGAGTCAGAATAGATGAAGATGAAGGCAATATATTGCTCTTCATTTTCATCACCATGACGATCTCAGATGCCATGATATTAATGACTTGAATGGTGTTTCAGGGTGGTGCTGGAGTCATCTTATTCATTATACAACAGAGCATTTAGCTACAATGTCAGCACTATTTTGTTGTATGCTGTGGTGGTAAGTCCTCTACCCTTGCTAAATACAAGCATCATTTTTGGAATGTTCATGGTGAAGAGTTGAAAAGTCTACCTGTTAGTTTCACTGTATATCTTTGATTGTTATAGTGTACATAACAAAGTTTGTTCGTCTTTCAGGGAACACTGTTCAATACATTCACAATAGGTGAGTAACTCTTTGATCATACTCAACATCTAAGGATAGCCTGATGTACACACATATTCTCAGGATTTAAGGGCATTTTGAGTCTTCTTTGAGCATTTGCTAGTAATTGGTTCAGCATTTATGCAATGTGAAGGCAGAAGTAGAGCTGCATTTGACCCTGTACATCCAGCACAGTACATTTGACCCTGTACATCCAGCACAGTGCATTTGACCCTGTACATCCAGCACAGTACATTTGACCCTGTACATCCAGCACAGTACATTTGACCCTGTACATCCAGCACAGTACACAGCTTATTTCTGTAAGGTCCATTTTTTATTGCATGCTACACCTTCTCCTGTGTTTTCCAGCTGGCCCTTCTACATTTGCCTTTTTGGTGCGTTCATAAAATTGCAAAAAGTGATTATTAGCTTTATCGTTTCTGTCTGTCTGTCCATCAATCCATCCATCCATCCGTTTGCATGGAACAGCTCGGCTCCCACTGGACGGATTTTTATGATACCTGATATTTGAATGCTTCTGGAAATTCTGTCAGGCAAATTCAAGTTTCATTAAAATCTGACGAGAATAATGGGCAGTTTATATGAAGACCTATCTACATTTATGATAATATCTTGGCAAATTCTTCCTAGAATGAGAAATGATGCAGACAGGAGGTGTAGAGAGTCAGTTCACATGTTTTATATTCAGTAACTTTCTTTTTTTGATTGGGCCATTTGGGGATAATGTGTGAAAATATTGTACAGCTGGTTGGGCCACAGATGACAATATAATATGGTACATGTGCTTTGTGTGCCAATAAGGAAAGCAAGAATACAAACAAATGCTCATAGTATTTAATACTTATTGCTCTTCCACTGCAACAGTGGTTAAATTAGCATGCCTCAGTGTTAGTTTATATGTACATTGCCTGTCTTGTTTCATAATTATAACTCTTTTGATATGAACTGTCATCTGTCTGGCCCCGTAACATTTTCACTGGAGCCTTTTTAGCCAGATTGTGTGTCCAAAGAAGGCCTTGAGCAAACGGACATTCATTGCGGCAGCATGTTATATATTGATATACCATGCTGCCACACCACTTTATAGTCCGTAATGACATACTCTTACTGACTGTTTTTATAAATGTGTCTTTAGCTACGCTCAAGTGTAAGCTCCCTGATGATTGTCGTAGACCAAAACATATAGCAGCAGTTTCACTTTAAGTTTTAATGTAAATTTTAGTGGTTTGTAAGACTGATATAAAGTGCATCTGTTGGTAAAAAGGACTTTGATGGTATCAAGATGCACGGTGCTACAATAAAAAAAATTATTCAGTTTTATTAAATAATAGCTATCAGAGAGTTTTGTTAAAAAATATCGTGAAACATTTTTCTAAATGGGAGCCAGACAAACATGAGGTTCCATGAGGCTCAATTCTTGGACCATTATTTTTTCTCTTGTACATTAATGATCTTCCAAAAATTATATCTGATTTATCCAAACCAATTTTATTTAAGGGCGATACAAGCATAATTATTACAAATTCTGATCCTACAGATTTTAAAAAGAATATTAACAATGTTTTTATCAAAACAAACAGTAGGTTTAAAAGTAATTTATTGTCACTAAATTTTGATAAAACCCACTGTCTACAATTCATAGCTAAAAATAGTCAGGAAACTGACATGCATACACTCTATGAAAATAAATGATTTAATAATTTTTATAATACTAAATTTCTCAGATTAATCATTGATAGCTCTCTGTCTTGGAAAGTCCGTAGTGATCATTTAACTTCTAAATTAAACAAAGCATGCTATGCAGTTAGGTCGGCTAAATTATTCAGGTCTTTAGAAGAATTTCGGATGATCTACTTGCCCTGTGTTCATTGTTATATCACGTCATAATTTTTTGAGGGGAATTCTTCACATAGTAAAATTATATTCAGAATTCAAAAAGGAATACTTGGAGTTAGTAGCAGAGATTCCTGTCTTGAGTTGTTTATAAATTTGGAAGTTTTGCCTCACCATTCTCAGTATGTATCTTTCTGTGTAATTGTTTATTGTTAAGAATAGAGAATTGTTTAGCTCCAATTCTGATGTACACAACATTAATACAAGATATAATTCTTACTTACCTTTTACCCATAGGAAATTTAACAGTATTTCAAAAAGGACTTTTTTATTTTGAAATTAGAGTTTTAAATGAACATCCATCAACTATGGAAGATTTATCATATGATGTGAAACAAATGAAATTAGCCTTAAAAAGTTTCTTCTTCCTAAATACTTTTATTGTTGGGTGGAATATTTTGACTGGAGGTAATTAAGGATCTTGGTTCTTTATTATTCTATACTTAATAGAATATTTAAATACAATATTTTCTTTATTACTACTGTGTTACAGATTCATATATTATTATAACACAAATTAGAGTTTTACTTTTAATTTCAATTTGAGCACTCGCAGCTCTAATGTACAGATATTCTCTCATTCAGTTTTACATATTGTGGTATTGTTTTGTTAAGTTGTTAGCTATGAAAATTGCTTTATTTTGCATGTGTTGTGTATACCTTGATATTTTATGTGACTGTTTCTATACCTAAGGATCTATGGAATGTGAAAAAATGAATCAATTGTCAAAACTGAGTAATGTATCTGGAGACATAAAGAAGAATCTGCATGGGATCTGGTGTCTCTGACAAATTGTAGACTTTTAAGACCATCAAGACTTACACTCACAGTCTTCTTGAGGTGAACAAAAATTGCAGTGTCTCTCTGACTGGCTCATATAATACAACTGAATTATTATGCCAAAAATGACAAAATTGCCATAGATAACTTCACTTTGGCTTCAGACCATAGCTGCCAAACTGACTAAATCATTAACAAGCGGTTTCAAGAATGTACAGTCCATTGTCTACTCTTATTGCTGTAACTTTTTTTTTTTTTTTAATTTTGTGAAGAAATAGAGTACAGATTTTACTTACATTAAATTTGTCAGATATAAGTTCAAAGTTTCAGACAGTTACTATATTTGCAATAGATGACACAAAGGAAATATCTCATACTGGGCAGGTGTGTTTGTTTGAGATCCAGGTGGCTTGTTAAGAAAAAGTTTTGCATGTCCTCTATTTTGTAATTTCATATTATCTTAAAAAACACCACACATAACTTCAGAACCTGAAATAGAGTAGCATTAGCATTGCTCTAACCTAACAAATGCACGTCTCATCTTAGTGGTTGCTGGAAATTTTTTAGGGTGGCTTTCAATCCTATATTATTCATACAGGGTTCTGAAGAGAAAAAAACTGGTAGATGGGTAAATGTAAAGCTATACCATTGTAAGCCTGGACAGACCCTTAGAGCTCCAGGAGGTTAAGTCTCCCAGAATTTCTAGAGAATCAGCTCATGAAGAAGGTAAGGTTGTCAGCCCTAGGCACCGGCTGCCTTTATCCTTTAGGAAATATCCTTAGTACTCATATTTGTTAGAGGCTGAATCAACCCCATGGCCATTGTGTGGCTGGAAGGATTGGTACAAAGTTAAAAAGGGCACGAACAGCATGGTGACAAAATATGTTTATTTATAATATCCTGAGAAGTCAGAAGTAAGGTAAGAAAGGCTAACATTTTGTGTAGGATAATTTTACATGATCCATTAGATGACAGATCTATGACTAGAGAGCAATTTTTACCGAAGTAAACTGTTTGTGTAACACCAGGGTCATGGCAAGAACACAAAACATGGTGAAAGGGGCAGCACATGTTTTTTCATGGGTTTTTCCCTGTCCTACAGATAAAAGGCATGTACAATGGACCACAACACCTACCTTCTAAGTCCTGAACAACTCATTAGTGACTAATATGCCTATTAAATTTTGTGGGAAAATTTGAAGTAATAAACTGGACTACAATATACCTACAAAATAACATAAGCAGGAAAAAACAACTGATTTGGGTGTATGTTATTTATTAGTTTTGTTCATCAAATGGTGTTTTTCTTAGCACTAACAGTGCCACATTTGATGAAACTGTGACAGCTGGCATGAATAGATTGTAGTCCAGTCCAAATAAATGGTACGGCCCAAAAATGTGACTGCAATAACATTGTTAAAGTCAGTTCTGCCATCCCTGCATACATGAACTCATAAATTTGCTACAATTGTTAAACTGAAATTTAATTAGTATTTTCATTACTTGAAGTAAGAAGAAGATATTTGCTCAGATGGGATGTTATGCAATGCATGCTGTGTAACATGTGAAAAGAGAAAATCTCATTTACACCATGGCAAAGGCCTGAAATCACACAAATATGAATACAATTACCCAACTGCTGTCTTACTAGTAAGAGAAAAGGTAACTTTCACAATAGTAGTCCAGGTGCTGCGCTTATTGTGATAGGCCTTACTTTTAGTTGATCAACTGATGCAGAAGCCAGAAAATGGAAAAGATCTCATGAAAACAGAACAAGAAAAATACCAATGTAGGAACCCATATAAAATGGTAGGAGACTATTCCCTCTGTACTTACCAGAAAAAAAAAAACCAACAGTGGAATTGAGCTAAGATAAAGTTAAAGGTGTGAAAATAAACAGAACTGCCCCCTGTAATGTATACATGAGCAGGCTATGTATTTACATTGGAAACCGACAGTACTTATAATATCAATTAATATTTCGTGTGCATGTTACAATAAAGAATGTTGTGAGGTAACTGGTGGGAGACTTTGCTGGCATAGATTTCCTTCCAGTTTCTCCACTGACAAGGAAGATGTGAGCTTGGACCTGTCTGCATGTCGGGCAACAATGAGTCAGTCTGACCATTCACCATTTCTGGAAGAAAAATGATGACACTTTGCAGAGGCAATGTTCATCATCACTCACCTTAACACTATTACACGATTATTAAAATGGGTCATTTCTCCATTGCCTAAAATGGACCAACTAACTGACATGGGGGGCATGATCTGTCAGTTTGTGCCTGTGGAGCACAGTGGAATCTAGGGTGCTATGACACTGAAATCCTCCTAATCTGCAACCTTCAAAAGACATCCCATACTTTTTTTCTAAATTCCAGTGTGCTGATATGTCAGGTTAAATTAAGATATGACTGGGAAAGCCAGCGTATTAGTCAGTGTGTTACGTTCCATTAGGAACACAACAGAGGACAAGCATAATTCATAGATCACAAATTTTCCAAATGCATTCTGCTTCCTTGTTATGCCTTTTGTGTACCTTATTAGCCATGCTGCTAATTTATTGTAGATGTGAATCAAATATTGCACATTAAACTATGCAAGTTCAAAAATAATTCACTTACTCTTATACTTCATTAAATATAAGTTATTCTACAGGAAAATCAAATAGAACTTGAAGGTTATAAGAAACATTTTTATTCCATCTACCAATATCCCTGTCTCTCCTTCTGTCATCATGAACACTGTGTATAAAAACTCGATATTTCAACAGTTTAAGCTTCCAACAAAGTGGTAATGACACTGGACGAATACACTCGCCCGACGATTTTTATTGTGGATCATTTAGCAAAATTGATAGAAATCAATTTATAATTCCAAAGACGAAACTTTATAGCCTGTGGGATTCATTACACCTTGTGTACCCTTTCGTGTGCGTTCTGGTTTAGCGACATTCTGAATGTAACTGAATCGAATGAATATGAAATGAAAGAGCACGTCATACACAAGCAGTGACGAAAGACGTCGGGAATACAATTGAATGTCAACAGGCTAATCCTCATTGTCAATAGAAGGTGAAGGCTAAATTGCTGTAGACCTCACATCTTCATTGCTTCATTAAAAACTCTAACATCCGGAACAAACATTTTTTAGTTCAAGGAATTGCTGTAGGTAGGCTGACTTCGGACAGGAAATGTTCACGCGTGCCATTTAAGTTACTACTTTTTTGAGAGGGCGTAAACTAAACAATTACCTTTCTGAAATCCCGTAAGTTGCCACCAGCAAGCAAGGTACGGCACAGCATCCTGCCTCAATGGGCAAGAAACATGGTCTGGGAGAAAACAGTGTTTAGGAACAACAGGTGCAGAGAATATTTGGATCAACAAGAGCTGAAGTAACAAAGGACAGTATAACAAATATGACATTATAAACAAAACACGTGTTATCAAATCGAGTCTAATTACATAAGAGTGTATGCAGTAGTCCCTCCGTCACACGGAATGTGAGCTTTGGGCACGTGGCCAACAGTAGGCTACGGCAAGTGTAAACGGCCTATATAATACCATTAGTACTATCCACAACGGGTATTATCCCAGATCAGTTACCCGAAATATCACATCCCATTGACTAACACTTTCGCACTGCACCATCCTAAAAATTAAAAGTTTAAACCAGTTTCCATAAGAAATGCACCAATGAAGAGGCTTTTATAATAATTAAAATTTGTGGATTCTGTGACATCTGCGATCTTATTACATGAGGCCATCAAGTGCTTCTAGTCATTTGATGGTTTTCAGAGAACTTACAGTTGAACGGGACTCCCTGAATACGGTGTGAAAGAACACCGAAACATGTTGGAGTTATAACTAATATGTGATCTAGAATGCGTAGGATGGTTCAAAAGAGATGGTTAATAAAATGTGTTACGAACACGGTGCACGGTATATGCAAGGTTAAGATAGAATTACACGAAAGTTTAAAATCTCTTGATCTCCGCCTTGCTCTATATATCTTAATGTAGAAAGCAGTAGCTAGCACTTAACACATGTTTTACGTATAGTTAGTTACAAGGTTTTTGGCAGAACAGTGACAAAGAAGTACTGCACTGTGGATAGTCAGCCCGTACTAGTTTGAGAAGCAACTAAACTGCTGTGAAGTAAGGAAAGGGGTTGTTTTTGTCGTTAATGATAATTGCCTCTTCCCGCTGCACCCACTCCACGCGCCTCTGACTACAGATTCCCTCAGTTCACCGACGGATTACTGTATTGCACGAACATAGGAAATAAAGACAGAATTTAACACTGCAAGTTGTGAAGCCCTGCCTTTACGGTGTCTCAAAGTTCAGGAGCACCTTAACAAGATGCCACCTTTAGTCCCCTTCCGGGTGACAATTCAATTCAGACCGTTTCCGGGGCGCACACAGCTTTCTATACATTTGGTGTCGGTGGCGCTATACCCATGGATAAAGCGGCTGGGGCGTGAACCTGACGACTCACATCCATCTAGTGTCGAGGTTAAGAATAATTGATGCTACTCCTGTACTCCTCATATGCCCTTTGGCGTGTACAAGACACCTTTATCTTCCTAGCCCACAGGTTCTAACAGCGATGTTGGTGACAATCTTAGTGTTAGACTGTGTCAGATTGTTAATAGTCAGCCTACCGACCTACTGAGGGGAGGGAAAAGGGTCTCCGTCTTCAGGGCTAAGCAGTCCAGAAAGAATGACTACTTGACCCCGATGTTGGGGTCATTACGCTGCTCCGAAACGTCGGCTATTTACTATTCGACATGGCGTAAAATCGCAAAAGACCTAAACTTTCACTAACTTTTCTTTAGAGTCGCTGTACCAAAATATCCTATTGTTTCTGCATGTGTACTGCGGCCCAGGTTTCAAACATCTCCATTCTAGCATGAACCGACCTCAAAAAATTATTACTGCGGTCGGCTTCCTGTTAGGGCAAAGCCGCTTGCTGGAGTCTGCGCGTATCTTGCATTAGACAGGAAGCAGAAAACGTTCCTACAAGGCAATGCTTCTTTGCATGTGGCCAAGTAATTACAACCCGGAGTTTGTTGACATCAGGTTAATGTGAATAGTGGTTACTGCGTGGGCTGATTCTTGTATATATAGAGCTAGCGCAGTGATCACGTTTTAGTCACGGAGAAATGGACCGCAGTACCACTGGACAGATACTGCTCCTGCTGCTAGCTGTACCAAGCACGTGGAGTATTCTAGCTCCAGGTAAAGAAACAACACGCTCTCTCAGTCTTTGAAAAACTGCACTTTGTTTCTTAGCGCACTTAACATAACTATATCAACTGTCGTACATGATTGAATTCAGGGAACCCACGGACTGAGTCACGAAAATTTTATCTGCCCTTCTCCTTAATGACTAATGTATATTATTTATTAACTCTTTAAGGCATATCACTTATTATGTGTACCATCTGTCTTAATATTAGTGACTCCACGTTCTGCTCACACAGCAAGTATACTTGTTAGATCTGTAATACAAGTATGTGCCGCATAACGACGTTTCGGTCAACGACGGACCGCATATACGACGGTGGTCCTATAAGATTATGATATTATAATACTTACCATTGTGTTACAGTTGCCTACAGTATTCAGTACAGTAACATGCTGTACAGGTTTGTATAGCCTAGGAGCAATAGGCTATACCATATAGCCTAGGTGTGTTGTAGGCTATACTGTACTGTCTAGGTTTGTGTCAGTACGCTCTATGACGTTTGCACAACGACGAAATCGCTTAACGACGCATTTATCAGAACGTATCCCGTCGTTAAGTGACGCATATCTGTATATGCAAGGATCCCCTCTCCCCCCCCCCCTCCCAAAAAAGCAAGACAGTCAATGTGCTATATCACGTACTAACATTGAGGCGCGTTCGTGCAATCATTGTTGCAACAGAAAAGCAATGAGTGTTACATATTCTGTGTGTGTGTGTCTGCAGCCTTAGTTACCCCGCATGCACAGTACATGCGCCGTATTATACTGTCATTTGTGGCCTCTCAGGCTCTAACGCATTTTTCCACATAATTTTATAAAAGGCAAAGAGTTACTGAATATAAAAATGTGTGTTTTTATTTTCTCTACAAACTACAGTCACTATTTTTATAATGTTAGAACATAACGTATACCATATAAACGTATCAGACCTATATTATATATATATATATATATATATATATATAAAGACTTTCATTCAAGGAGCCCCCCGTGTGCCGTCATATTGAAATTTTCTGAGTTGGTATTCGTAATGGGCAACGTTTATAAAAAGGTAAAAATTGTTCTGCAGCCAAGAGAGACTAATTTGAGTAGAACACAAAAATCCGCTTACTGCATACGTATCTATTACCATAACGTTAATGCCTGATCACGTAGGTCTTTTGCGACATGTACTGTAGGTAGGATACAGTGCCTAATGGCCCTAGAAGACACAGAGCATTTGTATTCTTCATACACGTGCATTAACGTTAGACTACTATATCGCGTAACATACTACACGCTGCTCACTAAGTTGTGATTTTACATTCTGCGGCACCTTGTGTTGACCTTGCTGCTGAAATGTACCAATCGTACTCCCTGAGGATGGCCGTAGTGCAACATTCCGCAGTTGTATAACGTAATAATAAAGTGGCATTTGAATACTATATGTGTGCAGACGTTGGCAGGTAATTGATATAGATATACAGCATTCAATCGAACCATCGAAAGATACTGGACAACGCTTTAGAAGGTCCACGCTTATGGGTGGTGGTGGTCGTCGTCGTCGTCGTAGTAGTAGTAGTAGTAATAGTAGTAGCAGTAGTAGTAGTAGTAATAATAGTATTAGCAGTAGTAGTAGTAGTAGCAGCAGCAGGAGTAGTAATAGTAGTAGCGGTAGTAGTAGTAGTAATAATAATAATAGTAATAGTAATAGTAGTAGTAGTGGACGCACGCGGTGGCGCAGTTGGTTGAGGAACTGCGCTATAAGCCGGAAGGTCGGGGTTCGATTCCCGACGGTGTCGTTGGAATCATTCCGGCCACACTATGGCCCTGGGATCGACTCAGCCTCTAACAGAATTAAGTACCAATAATATTTCCTGGGGAGTACAGGTGGCCGGTGAGTGCGCTGACGTTACCACCTTCATATGCGGATTGCCATGAAATATGGGAGGCTCAACGTCCTGGAACCCACAGGGCCCATGCATTCCTGTACAAGGATTGCCTTACCTGTCTTTGATTAGCATTGGGTTCCAGCCCTTACGGTCCCGATGCACGTAGGCCTTACAGACGGGCCCTCTGTGCCCCATAATCTAATATAAGCTCAGGAGAGCCCTGTCCCTTTAACAAAGTTCCAGGTGGCCACCCGACTTAAAATCTCAGTGTCCTCTGGGTCTAAGAAAGGAACCCAGATATACTACCCTTTTTTCTAAAAAAAGTCCCAGCAAGCGAATCCCTTCCAGGTTCCCCAGTGTGGCCCTATGGAGAGAGATACCCGCTTACAAGGCATTTTTTACATATCTCTTGATATATCTCTTTATCTCAAAGGTCCTAAGGAAAGAGCGTCCCTCCATGTTCCCCAGAAGCTGGGCTCCTATGGAAACAGACGCCCATTCCAGAGCCTTACTTAACGCATTTTTCGGGGTCCCCAGAAAGGTGCCTTCCCTCCAGGTCCCCCTCATGGAGTCCCCTCCGAGAGAGAAGCCCCGTTCCTAGAGCCCTCCTTCATTCATCGTTCCAAGTCCCCGGTATATGTGCCCCCTCCCGATTCCAGGTTCCCCTCGGACGAAAAGGGGCTGCTATGAAGAGAGATGCCCATAACCGGAGCCTTTCTTAACATGTCCTCCAGGGTCCCCAGTAAAGGAGCCCTCCCTCGACGCCCACCGCACCGAGCCTCTTCAGAAATAGCCGCTACACTCCTAGAGCCCCCTTCATTCATCTATCAAAGTCCCCGGTAGGCGAGCCACCTTCCAGGTTCCCCAGCGCGGCCCCTATGAAAATAGATGCCCGTCTCCAGACCCTTTTCTACCTATCCTTTAGGGTCGCCAGCAAGGGAGCCCTCCTTCCAAGTTCCCTTCACAGAGCTCCCATAGAGAGAGACGCTCCACCTCCAGAGCCCCTATCAACCATCTCTCAAAGTCCCGGTAGATAAGTCCACTTTGCTTGTCCAGTTGAGCCCCCATGACTAGAGATGCCCGTCTCCAGACCCTTCCTTTCATAGCCTACAGGGACCCCAGCAAAGAAGCTCCCCCTCCCCTCCTGATTCCCCTTACATAGCTCTCACAAAGAGAGGTGATCCATAGCCAGAGCCCTTCCTCAGCTAATTCTCAAAGGTCCCGGTAGAACCCCCTCCCCTAGTTCCCCAGTGGGGTTCCTATAGGTAGAGACACCCGTCCTAGAGCCTTCTTCCACATCTAAACCCCTGGCATATGATCCCTCTTCCAGGTTTCTCCAGAGTCCCCCGTAAAAAGAGGTGCCCTTCTCCAGGGCCTTCTTGTAGGCCTCCAAGCTCCCTTAATAGAGCTCCCGTAAATAGAGATGCTCCATTTCCGAAGTCCTCCTTCCACTATTTCTCAGAGTTCCCTCAACACAGACCCCTCCCCAGGCTCCCTAACGGGACCCCTACGGAGAGAGACACCCGTCTACAGAACCTTCTACATCCCATCCCCTGAAAATTCATCTTTCCTTCAGAGTCCCCGGTAAAGGAACCCCCTCCATTTCCCAAACAGGGTCCCTGTAGAGAGAGAGAGCGAGAGAGATACTCTGTCTCCAGAGCCACCGGACTATCTATTTATTTATGTCTGCCATAGTCCCCCCAAACAGGAGCCCTCCCACAAAAAGGGGAAAATATTTTGTCGCCGTCCACGGAGCCCCACGCGAACGGAAGGTCTACATAAATTGGGGTGCGGCCTGGTTCCACAAGGGGATCGTTTACGATACAGCTATCATTGCCCCAGTGCCATGCAGCCCTCGGCACGATACCTTCCACCTTGACTTGGGTAGATCAGAGCCCCTTTAACCAGTGTGTGTCGTAGCATCCCCAACAGGATATAGCCTCCACATCTGTTACCGCCTCCCACGTGACCCAGGGTAGAGTAGAGTACGAATCTACGACACACCGAAGTTTGGACGGGGGGTTGGATTTATGGGAGGCTTAGCTTTCTTTAGTAATAGTAATAGTAATATTAATAGTAGTAGTAGTAGTAGTAGTGGTAGTAGCACAGTAGTATTCTCAAACCCGGCAAATTTTATATACTAAATGTATTCTTGTCCATAATTCATACGAATAATTTGCAATAAGACGCAGCATGGCAGAAATACTGCGCATAACGTATCGTCAAAATCCGCCATGAGAGTGAAAAAGGACAAGCAAAATAAAAATAACGACAGCAAGGAGAATTTAAATAAGAGGTTGTTCCGTTTGTATCTTATGGACGGCATGAGATGAACTGTCACGTGAACTGCAGCAGTGGGGGCGTGGCGGGCACAAAAGAAAACTCCTCTGGAATCATTCGACGATTAGGAAGAGAAAGCTGGGAATTCTTAGCTAACGACAGGGTACCTTTCTAATCCGATTAAAGTAAAAGGAACTTAGCTTATTATAAACCGTGCCATGTCCATGCTATGTTGGCGAAGTATTCGCTCTTGTACACAGGGCTATTTATTCCACAAGAGCGTGTTAACTTTTTTCTCTTTAGACTGGTTAGACTCTTCGTGTTCTCGGCGCAATAAACTTTGTTGTTAAGTTTATCAACTTGGATATTTTCGGCTGTTGTACTGACTAATAATTAATAATCGTTTCGGTGGTGTGGTTAATAACCTGCTTCTGTTGCGGATGGATACAAACTTAAGATATGCAATGCTGCTGCACATGTTTAACTAGCATAGTTCACAAAGAGTTTTTCGCCGTACATCCTGGTATTTGCGCTATAATCGTGCCTTGGGTTTCCCCCAAGCGTGAATGGACGTTGTGGATTTTCCCTGTATCCTAGCAAGGTGCTAATACGGATTTTCCCAGAGCGGCTGGTTTCCCCTGTGATTGCGCATCGCGAACGGGACAGAAAACTCTTTGAGATTGAACCCATGCAGGTAACAGCCAAGTAAACATCTTTACAGAGTTTTAATTCTCAAATAGAGCAACTTTTATATTTACACTACTCTCCTATCGCTATTAGTTTCCAAAATACTGCGCCGATAGATGGACATTGTGAATTACACGTAGTAAGAACTTTAACAACTGAGCCTCAATATTAAAGCCACTTCGCACGATTTAGCCAAGACCCCACCTCGAGGATTCCAATATAAAGATCACGCAATAATGTCTTCATGTAGAGATCTCTCCATCATCACAACGTGCACGCGCACTATACATAGAATAACACTAGGTTATATTGGAGAAAACCTGACGATAGTCAATAACGCGCCGAAACGTGTAGTTTTCTAGTTTACAGTCAATAAGCATCTCAGTTGATACAGGTGTGTTTAACTACATACCTCCCATATTTGATACACGTAGTAACAAAGTCTCTTAAGGCGCAGGTCTACGACCGCTCGCCTGCTGAGATTGCGGGTTCGAATCCCACCGGGGTCGTGGTAGTCTGTCTGTTGTGAGTGTTGTGTGCTGTCAGGTAGCGGTCTCTGTGACGGGCTGATCACGCGTCCAGAGGAGTCCTACCGACTGTGGTGTGTCGTTGTGTGTGATCTAGAAACCTCAAGAATGAGGAGGCCATGGCCCGCGTTGGGCCGCAGCGCCACAGGAAAAACAAACAAACAAACTCTCTTGAATAGTCTACATGGTATGACCTCCAGCTTCGTGTCTTTGTGTGGTCTAGTCACCACGTGCATTAAGAATAACTAGCATGTTGCGAAATGTCCCCTTTATTTATTAACAAAATTTGACGAAGTTAAGAAGATAATTATAAATTATATTAAGTGTAATTTATGTTGTAAGTGCCAGATAAGCTGGTCTCACTAGCCGCGCGGTCTAAGGCGTAGGTCTGCGGCCGCTCGCCTGCTGAGATTGTGGGTTCGAATTCCACCGGGGGCATGGATGTTTGTTGTGAGTGTTGTGTGTTGTCAGGTAGAGGTCTCTGCGACGAGCTGATCACTCGTCCAGAGACATCCTACCGACTGTGGTGCGTCGTCGTGTGTGATCCAGAAACCTCATGAATGAGGAGGCCATGGCCCACTGGGGGCTGTCGCACCAGAAACATAGTGCCAGATAAACTGTTTACGTACCAGAGTAAGATTCTATAAATGTCATCTTTCGTGATACCTTGCGTCATAATTACGAGTAAAAATGGCCCATATTGCCTATCGGTATGTCTAACTCCATTTTTTGCAGCCAACGTGGTGACGTCACAAAACAAGAGTTCCTCTTGCGTAAAACGGCAGCTTTCTTTCAACAAAAACAGTCTTATAATAATCATGAGGTTCGTCATCCCCGTTGTGTTCTATGAAATAACTAATGTACAGTGTGTGTACTGGTCTAACACAACTATATTTATTGGTAGAATATAAAGTGTTTTCTACATAAAGTACAACTACATGTTTCGGCGCTTGATAATGGCCATCTTCAGGTTGTACATGAAATACTTATTAAGCAGTTACACAAAACATACATGGGCTGTTTATATGGGCTAGGGAGGGGGTGAGGTGGGCACCGACACATTCATAGTGAGTAGAAACGAGAATCAAATAAATGAGATAAGAATAAACTAAATAAAATGAAGTAAATATAAAATAAAATAAAGTGTAAGGGTTAACACTACTCCCCTTACTTTCACTAAACTGTACTACAAGTGTATGCTAAAGGCGCAGGGCCTTAGCTAGTTCATAGTATATTTTGATATACTATGAACTATTATGATATATTACCGTTTCGGAATGCTTTAAAGAGGTTTCTACTTGCAAGTTCCTTTTATAATAGTAAGGAATATTTTAATTACCAGAGACGTTCCATTGAAATTTAAATGAACAATTAGTTTCAAGTACTTTAATACTCTATATATATTATATTAGTATGTAAGTGACAATGTCTATATCCACAGGATTGTATCCCAATTTGGATTTATAGAACACAAATAAATTACAATTACGATTACAGTCTGCGTGTGACTAGAACTGATCTTCATGGAGGGCTGTAGGACCATCATGTAAGACAAGTCTGTGTGCTAGTCTGGTTGGCTGGTTTCTTGGAGCGTAGCTGTATGTGTCGCATCTAGTGTGGTCAGGGGTGGTTCCCACCTGTGGATATTATAGGGTAGTTGCTAGTGGCTGTGTTCAGTTACCAGTGTTATATATATATATATATATATATATATATATATATATATCAATGTATAA
>Ga0123354_10008662_pt1 | contig 15502 bp, 9 predicted proteins | sample TergutLab28metaG_2_FD_97872 | JGI IMG/M metagenome (GOLD analysis project Ga0123354, IMG submission 97872) | Labiotermes labralis P4 segment gut microbial communities from Petit-Saut dam, French Guiana - Lab288 P4 | ecosystem: Host-associated > Arthropoda: Insects > Digestive system > Gut ...
GCAGGAGTAAAAGGTAAAGTGATCCCGTTACAGGCCCGGTGTGGCCCAGAGGGTGGGTAGAGGTATAGCTCTACTCTTTCATGACCGCGGCACTAGAAGGGGATGAGTGGTCAGCAGCACGCCCCGGTCGCACTTTACCCCCGGGAAAAGACTTGGTACCCATTGTACAGGAGGCTGGATGGGACCCAGGGCCGGCTCTTGAAGGCAGTACACAAATTACTATTACGTAAAACTGATGGGCCCAAGATTGTTCAACTTAATATGACGTCTAACGAAATATGTTAATAGTAAACCTGAACCAACTCATCAAAATCGGAAATAAAGAGGAATGATCAGTTCACTAAGTTCTGTTTTGCAGTTTCACGCTAATCCACAGCAGTAACAGAAGTTCAGGTAATTTTGCTCCTATCCTTACGTAAGTACCGCGCCACGAGTATGGGGGAGTGAACATCCAGCTACGTGCCTTCTTACTTCTCGGCAACAGATGGAGACGAATTGTCAGCTTCACCCTCCGGCCGCTTTAATTTCTGGGAAATCGTCCAGCGGTACCTAATGGATAGTTGGCTGGCTGGGCAGATTCTGTGATGGGTAGAGAGACATCTTTTCTCTGTCTCTGGTTAATCAGCAAGTGTTTTCGGTCCAGCTAGCCACCGATCGCCGATAATGGCGGGATTCATTTCAAGAGTTTCGCGAAGGCAACATAACTTCGCGTGAAGTTTTCTCCTCTAACCCAGCGCTTCGTTTCCTCTTTATCCCAGCCCCTGCAAGCTATGTACAGTCAAACACTTGTACTTTTTCCTGCATTTACTTACTTACTTACTACTTACTCCATGGTGCAGATTATTTCTTGAGAATCTAACCGGATCGCAGCTAGTCAAGGAACTACCCGCATTTTATGGAACCCGAAGGTTCATTACCGCATTCACAGTATTTGTTCTTGTGGTATTTAAAATGTGAATCCTTTTACAAGTGTCAATTAATTCATAATAATTCATCAGTCATTAAGTACCTTCTGAACTGATTAAACTTAACGATGCCTGGAGAAGAGCAAACAGTTTTTTTTTTATTTTTATTAAGGGTACTCACAATCGGAAGTGGGCCGTGTAGCTCAGTCGGTATAGCGACTGAGCTACGGACTGGACGGTCCGGGATCGAATTCCGGTGGGGACTAGAATTTCCGCCCGTTCAGACCGGCCCTGGGGCCCACCCAGCCTCCTGTAAAATGGGTATCGGGTCTTTCCCGAGGGTAAAGTGCGGCCAGGGCTTGCTGCTGACCACTCACTCCCTTCTAGTGCCGCGGTCATGAAAGAGTAGAGCTACACGTCTACCCATCCTCTGGGCCACAACAGGCCTCTAACGAGATCACTTTACCTTTACCTTTTACTCACAATCCGAAAATTTGTGATTCACTGGGCAAGTCAACACACTGATCTCCTGAATCAATTCTTCATGAATTTTAATTTTATTCCTGTTCATTCCACTACGTTAACAATAACCGAAACACAAAGGAAGTGTACCGTCAAACACAACACTTTAATGCTACACAAAAATATGCTACATATTTCGGCTCATCAGAACCATCACAGAGGCACATAAGTATATTTGTATGTTGAAATGTACTTATGTTTAACTTCTGTACTGTGCCCCATGATGGTTCTGATGAATCCAAACGTGTAGCATATTGTTGTACAGCATTATAGTGTTTATGTGTGACAGCAAGCTATACTTGGTTGGTATTGCAGTTCTTTATGATGTTTGTGTGCGACGATGAATGGCCGTCGATCCGTAAGCAAATCTTATTTATGTTCTAAATCCATGCGTGCTTCTAGTCAGCTGTGGAGGTGTAGGGTGCATTACATGGCGCTAAGGAACAAAAGCCAGTTTACTGTCGAAGAGTTGCACATGCGCACGAAGAGGACAAACAGCGACACTGACGCCCCAGTGTCTTTTCGTCACGAGGGAACAACAGCACAAGGTCCCCTCGCCACATAACGGGGCTTCTACAACATTCCTTCAACGCGGTGGATTCACGGACGTTCACGTCAAGATTGAGTGGGTTTGTGTACTGGTGCTCTTGTTACATGAAAAATTTATGGTAATGGTCTAATTTAAGATGTAAAGGTAAAGGTAAAGCAATCCCTGTACAGGAATGGACAAGCCCAGAGAGTTCCAGGCGGTTGAGGCTCCCAGATTTCGAGACAGTCAGCATATGAAAGTGGTAAAGTTTTCAACCTTATGCACCGGTCACCTTTAACACTCAGGAAATATGTCTGGTACTCATTTCTGTTAGACTCCAGGGCCACAGTATTGTCGGAAGGATTATGTCAATGAAAAATTCCATTGACCCCATCGAGAATCGAACCCGCAACTTTCCAGCTTGTAACGCAGTGCATGAACTGCCTGCGCCACCATCCTTAATGGACTAAGGAAGCCACAATATCTGAAGTCAGGGTAGAAAAATACTCAGGTGGAATTTCAGCTGGCCACGCAGCCAATAAACAGCGGGAGTTACAGGAAAAACACACGATCCTTCCATTCTTAATGTGTGTCAAAGCACTGGACCCGCGAATGTCAACAGTGCTTTAACCATAATAACTAAGGCCTATAGGGATGGTACAAACGAGTGCAATAACCACTGTACTAGAAAATTTTCGTATGTCTGTTAAGTTAAACGGGTAAATTAATAGCCTACGTTATGAGTGGGACAATCCGGGGTTCGAAGCCCGTTAGGGGCAAAAGATTTATCCCATCTCCAATAATCCATACAGGTTCTGGGGCCCACCCAGCCTAACCACTTAAAGCGTACCGGCGTTCTTTCCTTCAAGGAAAGCAACAGCAGTGTGAAGTTGATGTCACCTCTATTTAGCACCGAGATTAATTAAAAATGAATGAATGGAGCTATACCTCTTTTTCCCATCTGTGCCTCCATGGCACGGAGAGGAACGACTTTATCTTTTACATTTTTAATGCCTAATATTTTTCAATATAATTATAAAGGTAAAGCAGTCCCATTACAGGCCTGGAGTGGCCCAGATGGTTCCAGGAAGTTAAGGTTCCCAGATTTCATAACAATGGAAGAGGATGGTGGTAAGGTTGTCAGTATTACGCACCGGCCGCCTTTAACCCCAAGAAATGCTTCTGGTACTCATTCCTGTTAGAGGTTGAGTCGACCCCAGGGCCATAGTTCGACCGGAAGGATTATGTCAATAAAAAATTCCAATGACACCAGCTGGGATCGAACCAGCGACCTTCTGATTTGTAACACAGCAGCTTAACCACTGTGCTACAGTGGTCCCGTCAATATAATTATAATTCTGTATTATTTTTATAAGCTCTATCATTTATAGTCTCTGATATTTTCTCGCAAATTGTAACTGACTCAGGCGATACGGAGAAAGTCATGTTGGTTTGCTTTCAATAAATCTCACGTGACGATTAATTTAGTTGCTGCATTGTGTCGGTGCCGTCTGACTCTTTAATTTGACACTGGTTTATCGTACATACTCGTACAACATGCCTTACACCTACCAGAGTTGAAAGACACACAGTTCTACATGCAGCCACAACGACGTCAGTACGAACAGCATTCATCATTCATCAGATATTTACTGGGCGGCACTGCAAGACTTTTCTCGCTCTGCTCCATCAGATGGCTTTATGCTGTTGAGGTGTGGGGCTTATTAATTCTATCGTAAACAGGAATCTTTACTCAGTCATGCCGCCATATTGTTCGCTAACACGTGGCTGTGAAAAGTACAGTATAACACAATACCCTACCCTCGAGATATCAACTGGCATTTCAAATCGTCTCGTCGGGTGAAGGAAGAGATAGATAGCTTTGTTCACAGAATGAAACGTGTCTGAACTGTTCAAATGTAGGCCAGTACTATTGCACCAATTAAGTACACACTTCCAGTTTTACTGGATCGTTGGATATTCGTTTAGTATATTATTTAAAAAATGCTGTATTTTGGGAAGTGACGTCGTGTAGTTTGGTAGACGAGAACAACGTTTGGGAGGAACCTCCTGCCTCCACCTTCACCTTCACCTTCACCTTCACTCTACACAGAATATATTTTCTGAGGGTAAAAAATGAAATAACTAAGTGAATAATTACATTGCATAGCGATCTGAAAAATTAAATAAGCAGCTAACCAGGAAAGCTCTGTTAGGTAAATTTAATTATTAATATATAATAGGCCATAGAAGATGAACATTAAACTGCTAATACAAATTATGCTATTGTCCATTTTCTTAAGGCAAGTTTATTTGCATCAAAACCTCGAAGCAGATATTTTTAAAATTTATCTTAAAATTTCTTCATTACTCCCTCTTCTTCGACAATTGGTTGCTTACCACGAGGTTTCCTAACTAAATGTTGCGTGTATTTTCCGCCTCCCTGTACCAGCTACATCCCCACTCCATCCTAACATTCTTCAGCTCACCACACTAAAAAAATAGAATATAAACATTTTTCTTGGCCAGAATAAATTCAAAGTTCTCTGTTATGAGCGATAGCTAGGCTTTACGGAAAATTTCTTGAGGTAGGAAATTAAATGTAAGGGCATAATTTACATGCCTGCCGGAAATCAAATAATACCGTCTGTGGCATATGGCCAATTTAAATAAGACGTTATGCCGGATTGTTATAGATTAGACATTAATAAATAAGCAAGCAGAATGAGTAACTTCCTACAGTACCGCTGTGGCATCAGAACACGAAAGTTCAACAATGCTAACAACAAAACCATTATCCATTTACAACCACCAATTATCACATCCATTTCCTAAAGATGTATCTTAATGTTATCCTTCCATATCTTGTTCGATCTTTTACATAAATGTTGCTCAAAATACTCTACTCCCATTTTAGCCACATGGCATTCGCAAAAACATGCATAACTGTAAGCCACAAGCTACAAGCACATATGTATACGTCCAGCCTCTCAGCATCATTGACAACCAATGATCATTACCGTGACACAAAACAACTACGGTGTACATTAATGTTGATAAAAAAAACATTCACCGACATTAGTAGAACTGCGATCAGAAAACAAGAAATATCCCTAGTCACCATTTGATATATCAACGCATACGAAGTAAGAAGAGCCAAGAAACCAGTAATATGAATTAACTGAAAATAAAACTTTCCTAATACATGTGACAAACGAACATACAATTGAACTCGAAAAGCTTTTAAGTGTAGAATATGATATTTTAATTTATATTTCAGATTCAAAATCGATCAATTACTAATATAAAAAATCCTAGACAATCACTTAATATTATACAGTTTTAAATAATTTATACATATATTGTGCAACTGTAAGTAATATGGGATTCCACATTACATGAGTGTACTGCGTGTGCCTAAGTTAGGTTTCTGCAAGATTCTTATAATAAAACCAACTAGATGCACTAATTTCTCAAATTTATTTTTTGGATTAAAACTCTACATGTTTCGGAAATTTCCTCTGTCCATCATCAGGAGTCTTTCACTGTACACACAACAAACCTGTATGACACATACCGTTGCTGTGTGTACAGTGAAAAACTCCTGATGATGGACAGAGGAACTGTCCGAAACATGTAGAATTTTATTCCAAAAATAAATTTGAGAAATTAGTGCATCTAGTTGGTTTTATTATAAGAAGTGATCACGATGCACGGTCACCTGAATGTCAGATTTCTGTAAGATAGCCAGATGATGTTCGGAAGGACCGAAACATGTCTCCATTAAAATAAGAATAAGAATACATTGTTGTGTTTGACGACAAATGATAACTAGTTTTTTTTTATCCCGTAACTCATTAAACACAAAGGGATGTCCTCTATAAAAATTATAAACCGTAAGCTACTTCACTGATTCTCTTGAACTTTTCTCCATTCAGTTACGATCCCTTGCCTTGCCCAACCGCATCTGAAAATTCACAACACATCGCCGACCATTCAATCTACTCCACAAGCACATCTCTTTAGATTTCTGTGACCGTGCTTCGTGAGGAAATCGTGAAGTGAGAGAGAAAACCAACAAGATGTAACAGTTAGATGTTTATTATCAACACTTTCTCAACATGTTTCGGGCATCATTATGCCCATCTTCAGGAGACCAAGACGTGTGTTACTGCACGTGGTGTGCTGCTCTGGTTCTGCTGGATGTGGTTGGTAGCGGTTGTGGTGTGCTGCGCCCCACAACCGCTACCAACCACATCACTGCCTCTTTCAACTCTTTCGCGCAAGAACCAGTTACAGTGCTCACGCTGTACATTGTCGTAATTACCAGTACTTTCTGACAATCGTACTTATTCTCTACTTCAACAAGTTCTTCTGGGAAAATTCAGGCCTGTATTCCATTCGAATTTCGACAGTTACACGTTCAGCCGAACCGTGTGGTCTAAGGCGTATGTCTGAGGCCGCTCGCTTCCTGGGGTTTCGGGTTCGAATCCCACCGGAGACATGAATGTCTGTCACTTGTGAGTTTTGTGTGTTGTCATGTACAGGTCTCTGCGACGGGCTGATCCGTCGTCCAGAGGATTCCTACCGAGTGTGTTGCGTCTCAGTACGAACAGGCACCAATAGGAACCCTCTACACCTAGAATGAAGTGGTAGAAGATGGCTGACTAAGAAAGAGCTCAATTTATAGGTTTAACATTATTATTGATAATTAGATGCGCTACAAATGTAGCACTCGTGGGGACGATCGGAAATGAATAAGTTTTAGTCAAATCTCTGAAGGCAAGAGACCACTTGGAAGACATGGGAATAGCTGGAACGGTAATAAAACCGCTGAAATACTACCAACATTTTAAGGAGAACTAGGATCCTTGGAGTTAGTTGGAGCCACTCCGGGTGTCCTTAATTTCTGGTGGTTCTCAAACATAATCTTTTTCTTTGGCATTCAGGGGACCGTGCATCGTCAGGATGGAACTGCAGTTCCATCCTGACCTCTCTAGCAGACAGTCAACATAACTAGTGTGACAATAACTATTTCTGTGAATACAGTATTAAGACTCCTGATGATGGACAGCAAATCTGTCCGAACCATATAGAGTTCTTTACCAAAATAAATTTGAGAAGTAGTGCATCTCGTTGGCTTTCATTGTAAGAATAAACTTTTTCGTTGAAGGAAATATATTTTACACCACATCACTATTTAATTATGCTTCTTACGAAACTCATGCAATGCACCGTTTGTTGTTCTCCATTGTACGTTTAAAGCCTTCCCGGGTGTAGTCTGGTGAGTGACGGTTTCTACCAGCTTCCAAAGAGCGCGAAAAATATTCAAATATAAAATTTCATGAAAATCCACCCAGTGCGAGCCGCTTTGTTCCATGCGGGCAGGCAGACATGATGAAGCCAATATTCGCTTTTCGGAATTTTGCAAACGCGCCCAACAACGCACAGCCCCTTGTCCTTTTGCCCATTTCAGTGTCGGAACCTGTCTTTCTACGCTGATTGACGTCACATAAACAAGTTCCGCGAGATGTCATGTCACCCCCTCCTCCAACACCCTGCACTCTACCTCTCCCGTCGAGCATACACGAGGATTTTTGTACCGACAACCACGTGATGAATCTCGCTAAAAGCAAGCCCTTTGGTTTGGCTGCCACAGGCCAAAGAGGCCTGCAGTTGAATACAACAGAAGGCAGATAGTGAGAAGCCTCGGGCGGTGTCAGCCCCTCCACCCATGGGACACTCTCTGTGGCCTCAGGGTAGCAAATCACACTGCCCTCACAGAGCATCAACATTCAAAGTGCAGTGACCGTTGCGATGACGTACAATGACGAAGAATCGAAATTTCCGGAACGTTACACTGTCATCGGGCGAGTATATACCGACATGGTGCCTTCAAGTTCAGAGTGAAGCAGTACAAACCTGCTGGGACTGAATGAGTCTTCGGCAAAACCGCTGTAAGAACCCCAAATCTCTCGCGTCTGAAAGGCTGTACGGTGTTAATCATAAACTACAACTGTAAACACACGGTTTGTATTGCTTCACTTGAAATTCTAACAGCAATTCTGCGTAAAATTCAAGTCTTCTGTAACAGACGGCATGGGGAACGGCATGTAGCCACCGACGTTTCGGAGTTTGCTGCGGTCAAAACTTATTGGACTGCTTGGTTCGAAATATCATTGCATTGCGCGAAGTTTAAGACGGCCTGAACGCTCAGACTGCGTGTGTATTCAGACTAATACTTGTTGTAGCCGAATATTTTTAGTGTAGCTGTTTCTTAGGATTGCTGGCGTCAGTTACGGACGGTTCATGGCCACGCGTTGTAAGTTAATCTGTCAACGTATATTCAGGACCGTTGGTGACAGGTAGGAGGGGAGAGATTTAAACTCCGAAACAGTTAGGAGCTGATAACGAACGCTAGCAGTCCAGTAAGGAAGTCAGTCGCGTACGAGTGTGGTGTAGTGGGGAGTACAGAGAAGTGACTGTGTTATTTTAATAAATATGATTTAGTTGTTTAACTTGAAACAGCACGCATTTTTTATTTTATCAACAATAAATTGAGTAAATAAAACAACAAGTAAAAAAGAAATAATAAAAATTATATGTGATTCGGTGAACCACTCCCGTTTCCCGAAAGAGGATCACCTAACAGACTGAGAGCGTCAGGACAACAAAGTTACGAAGGGTGATCGTGTAGATTGTCTAGAAGAAACAGATTTCTTTGCTACATAACATATGCGTTTATTTCATTTTGCTGTGGACGATACAGGATTTGTGGGTGGTACCAGGAAACAAGGGCTGGAGGAGGAGGGGTTTGTGAAAGCAATTATCCTCGCTCCAGGGGGCTCGGGTCCACCCACTACCACAACACAGCTGGAGTGAAAGCTCTGGTTGACCCCAACACACTACTGAATATAATCATTCCAATATATACTTCCAAATTGCGCCTATGAATGAATTGCAATATTTCATCAGCAATAGTCTCTCTCTCTCTCTCTCTCTCTCTCCTACTTTGTCCTTCTTACATTACAGTTACAAATAAAGAAAGGCATAATAGGGTTTTACAAAGGATAATGATGTGCAATTTGGATGTTAGCGTGGTCACGTGATTTTGAGTTACAGAGTAGAGATAAATTATGAACGTGACGTAAATTAAATGTTACGTTTTTTTCGTTGTTGCACCGTGCATGTTGCTGAGTTACTCAATTATTATACCAACTACTGCACATATATAAAATTTACACATTGAAACATTGTCGGAGCGTTTTTAATGTTTTACTGTGTACATTTTATATATGTGCAGTAGTTGGTATAATAATTGAGTAAATATTACGTTGTTTGTTTCTGTCGCCGATCGATACAATTCCAGACGATATCGACGCCCTCTCTCATTTTTTACTGACATTCAATTTATTTTGCTGCTTGCTTATGATAAAAATTATTATAGTTTATTGTACAACACTGTCACAACTACTGGGGTTACACAGTATAGTACAGTACAAAGTCAGCCAAAATTTCAAATAGAAATTGAACATAAAATCTATCAAAAAAAGTTTTCTGGGTCTTCTGGGATGTCAGAGCCTCATGGCGGTCTTTTGTATTTTTACACCGTGTGCAGTAATAACGTGTCACTGACGTTTCGGACGAAATTCATGCTTCCATCTTCAAGGTGATTGAATTTGATTCAGATGTGATTGGGTGGAGAATATGTATCTATTATATATAGAAGATTTAAAGGATTTCGGCCAGCCTAGAAGACTGTCACTTGGCAACAACCCGCAGTGAAAACCTAAATGCCCTCTCAATACAATACAGTCAGTTTTGCTAACACACGTGTTTCCTTAAAGGGCCCCATGCACTCTAAGTTAAACTGTGCAGTTTAACTGTGTAAAAACATTGCACGAAAAGCTAAACTGAATGTTCTCTGGCACCGCACAAGTTTTCCATCAGGTTTGTCAGTTTTTTTGTCAGTTCTGTGTGTCTTCTTGTGCATGTGACTATGGTGGATAAAAATAAGGCTGTCTTACTGTTTGCTAGCCACATCGGCCATAATGTTATCCGAAAAGAAGAAAGAAAGCGTAAAATGTGGATTAAGAAGTGGTATTTGAAAAGGAATATATCATGCGATGCTCATCTGCTGAATGAGTTGAGTGCCTTGAGATGATGCCATCGTGGTGTCTTCGGTAAACTGAGGAAACTGTGGAATTCACTGAGTGAACTGCGCAGTTCTCTATGTGAAAAACAACTGGAAAGGACAGTTGTGAGGCCTGCGCTATTGCCTGTCAAAACTGCGCAGTTTATTCAGTTTTTCCGTCAGGTATGACGTCACACAGTAAAATCGCCCAATTTAACTGAGAGTGTATAGCGCCCTCAACGAGAACTGGCTGTAGCACGACTGATGACTAGGTGAGCGCAGTTTGTATAACGCGAAATTTTGCACACGTGTGTTGGCTTTTTGTGACGATATCGCGCCAAAAACAAAAACAACATCAACTATTATTATTATTATTATTATTATCGTCATCATCATCATCATCTCCTTTATGCAGGGTATTTATACTTATATTCCTGACACAAACTACTTCCCTAGGGAATATAATGTTGCAGCTATTCTGTTGTTACTATTCATGGTGTTTAAATCGTTAGTCTCAGTGTTGAATCTATTGTACTTTTACATTAGTACTTTCCGAAGTATGTGTGCAGTGCCCAATATGGATGTTTTCTGGAGTTCCTTGACTTCATGTTTTTTCTGGTATGTTGCTTATGTATTTTCTAAATGACTTTGAAATAGTCCCAGTCGCCCCTATTATTACTGGTATCACCTTTGCTTTTACAATCCACATGCCCTGTATTTCTATTGTAAGATCTTTATACTTAGAATCTTCTCGCCTTCCTTTTTAATCACATTTCTGTCTCCTGAGATTGCAACGTCTATTAACATACATGTTCCCTTTTCATTATCACGGATTATAATGTCTGGTTTGTTGTTGGGGATAGTTCTGTCAGTTATTATTATTATTATTATTATTATTATATGACAAAGGCAGACTCTGTAAACAATTTGGTGAGACTGTGGAACACATAATATCAAAAGAACAATACACAAAGAGACATGGTAGAGTGTGTGTGCTGAACTACACTTTAACATATGCAAGGTAACAGGAGTAAAATTAGACAACAAACACTAGCATGAACATGTACCAAAATCAGTCGAAACACTCATGAAATTAAGGTTACCCTATTATGGAACCAACAAGTGCGAACCGAGAGAATTATTCCTAACAATAAACAGGACATCATAATCAGTAGTAATAAAAAAAGGAACACGTATGTTAAATAGATGTTGCAATTCCTGGATACAGAAATGTGATCAAGAAAGAAGCCGAAAAATATAAATACCTCATAATAGACTTTCAGCGCATGTGGAATGTGAAAGCAAAAGTATTACCGGTAATAACAGGGACGACTAGAACCATTTCATAATCACTCAAACAATACATGAGCAATATACCGGGAAAGGACGAAATTAAGGAACTACAAAAAACAGCCGTACTGGGCACTGCACACATACTGCGGGAAGTACTAATGTAAAAGTACAGAACATATTTCGCGGGCGAAATTACATTACATGTAGCACAAATTGTAAATACAGAACAGCTGCAACACTATACCCCAGAAACGTGGTTTGTTTCAGGTATATAATTGTAAATACCGTGCAAGAAGGTGATGACAAGGACAATAATAATAATAATAACAATAAGTATGGAACATATTTCACGTGCTAAATAACAATGCATCATCATCATCAACATCATTTTCGTCATCAACCGTCACCAGTTAGGCCTTGATAGACCTGTTTCGGCCACGTCTAATAGTCTCTTCAAAGGTCTTCCAAATCGTCTTCTTCCATTTGGTCTGTATGTAATTCAGCATTAATTTTTGACATCTTGTTGTTGTTCATTCTTGTTACATGTCGTAGCCAATTTGATTTGTAACTTCTTAGTTTCTGGTCAACTTGTAAGAATCTTACGAAGTACATAATATCTCAGTCCACTCTTGTGGGAATATACTGAACTATTAGTCCTAAGGCCGCTGGACATCAGGCCAACAGCCAGTACTTCGTTCCAAAAGGGTAGAGAAAGTAAATGTTTCAGTAAAAAAATCTGGAAATTTAAATGTGTTTCAGTGGATCAGTAATTATTAATGTAGCTTCTCACATCGGTGGTTAAGACGTAACACTTACCCGAATGTCAGTTGTCTCACACGATCTGCAACCAAAGCGTAATCTCCAACTGAACTTGATACACATTTCAAAGTTTTCATAGTGGCGGTTGTTGCAGCGATGGTAATCTTTTGGGTTCTTACACCGTGTAGCGTACTTGGTTCGTTCAGACGTTTCGGAGAACATATGACTTACTTTTTTATCGTTGAACCGTGCATTTTGAAATCTACGCAGTTCACTCACCAACAAACACACCATTTATTAACTTCGCTAAAAGTTTTAAATTTACATTAAAATACACAATAATATCGCTCCTACATATTTCGGTCTTCAATGACCATCATCAGGCAGCTTTATCTGTACCTGACTAAAGTTATATTTATGTTAAAACACTCGGTAAAATTACGTCTTTATATATATATATATATATATATATATATACACATATACATATATATATATATGTTGATGTGGTGTTGTGGTGTTGTGTGCAGTGCAGAATGAGACGATTCTCACTCTGCACAGCACACAACACACATGCCGCTCTACGACACGCTACCACATCACGTAATATATATAACGATGTAACTTTACCGAGTGTTTTAACATAAATAAAACTTTAGTTAGGTACAGATAAAGCTCCCTCATGATGGTCATTAAACACCGAAACATGTAGCAGCGATATTATGGTGTATTTTAATGTAAATTTAAAACTTTTACCAAGTTACTAAATAGTGTATTTGTCGGTGTGTGAACTACGTATTGCTTACTTCTTCAGGATGATTGAAATGTTGATGTGGATTAAAAAGTGACTGGAAGGAGGAAAGTGTGGCGTTCATACACTGCCCACATTTCCTTCAAAGCGTCCTCCACACGCGACACAGTTCCTTTATCGCAGTCACCTCAGAATCCAGCTGAACCTAATGCATTCATGCCTAAGGTGAAGGCAGTAGGTACTTTCGAAACGCCGGAAAGAATCAAATAAACTACGGGGTGTATAAAAATCTAAAGTAAAGTAAAATAAAGTAAAATTGAAGTTCAACCAAGAACAGGCCACGAAGGCCCAGAAAGGGTCTCCAATCATTTTTTTAATCTCGGCGCTATATGGGGATTGATGGTCAACGCCACGCCCCGGCCGCTTTACCCCCGTCAAGGAGACGCGGTACTCATTGCACGGGAGCCTGGGTGTGCCCCAGGGGTACGAAAAATTTCGCCCCCACCGGGATTCGCCCAAAAGAAGACCATCATCAAACTGAAATTCCTGCAGTAGGTACTAAGTTGGCTTGCGAAGGTCAGTAAATGGCTTATACTCCAAAACTCAGATTTTGTCCCAATTCTAAAGTCACCTTTTGTTATTCAGAATGTGGGATAATTCAAATTGCTGATACGTGACTATCACGGTGCCTAATTCTTCGAGATTATACCCGGGTATTATTACACTTCTCTTATCTTTGCCAACAGTGCGAAACTTGCACAGGAGTGGAAAGCAAATGGAAGATAAACAGTCCAGTATGATCACTGCCGTTATTGAATGACGCCAGCAAGTACGTGTTACGTATTTCCAAGTTCCTCTAAATTAATCGCTCCTGTGTCATGATGTCATCTAACGGAGAGGATTCGAAGTAGAACGTAAGCACTATTTCGAAACGCCAAACACAGATGGCAGTTGTGTGCACGCCATATTACAAGGACTACCGCTAGATGTCAGGAAACGTACGCTGCTGCGTTTCAAATCAGACAGCGAATAATAGAAACGAATATCAAGGACTGCTGCGTTTGTTGGTTACGTTGAATGGACTGCGGATACTGTGGTACGATGGATACTAAGAAGGGGCTTATAGTCCACTGTAATCTGCCAATGTGATGAAGCCTACTTCATGATACGTCAGCACTGGTAGGCTCAAAGTATTAGAGGACGGAATAAGAAGCTTTGCTACAGAATGGGACAGAACAAGCTCCCTCCGAAACGTCGGTAAGCATTTATTAATCTACATGGTGTGAAAGTCCAGAAGACTTGAATATTCCACGAGATCCATCCGCAAACTTCAATTTTTGCAATGACAGTGGTCGGAGCTGTAGGGGCAACGATAGGCAGTGTCCCTTCCCTCTAAAGGCCTTGAAAATCGTTATAAGTCATAAAATATGCTTCTTAGTTAATTGTTATAAGCAAGAAGAATACCGAAAACAGAACTTGCAGTTTAAGCCTCTACGAGAGGAAGCTCGTCTAAAAAACGTACATTGACTTCCGAGCGGAAATACAAGCCCACTTTTCTGTTGCTACTAAAAGAGTGGCAATAGAAAAGCCATTCTCCTCTGGCGTAAGTCAAACACCCACAAAGTGCGTCTTGTCAACGAAAGGTATTAAATTGTAATGATGATCAATATGCGAGTCTGTAGAAGGGCTAGAAGACAGGAGGGTAGCAAGGGGACGATGTAAACTTGAGATGGAAGAGTCATAGCTAGAGTGACATGACGGCTGTTCAGAAGGACTTTATTTTATAGCTTGAATATAGTCACTACACTGGCTGAGCTATTCCTGCTCCTATCATTAATCCTCAGGCATCCCCTGATATACGAACAAAAGCCGTAACTGATGCCTTTTGATACGCGTTCGCAGAATTGGGGAAAAAAAAAGATCATTAGCTTGGTTATATCTGTTCGTCTGTCCGTCCGCATGAAACAACTCGGCTCTCACTGGGCAGATTTTCATGAAATTTTAAATTTGAGTATTTTTCGAAAATCTGCTGAGAAAATTCAAGGTACATGAAAATTAGGCAAGAATAACGTGAACTTAACATAAACACCGACATACATTTATGATAGTATCTCGCTCATTTCTTCTCAGAATGAGAAATTTTTCAGATAAATTCTGTGGAGAAATTCAAAACACACATTGTGTGTATGTTCAAACACTTTTTCCGAAAGTCGTGACGTTTATGAGATAATGTGAAAACACCCTGTACAGCAAGAGAGGCCACAGATGACAATAAAATATGGTGCATGCGCGTTGCTTGCTGGATAAGTAAGGCTACAGACATACGCGCAGAATATGTAATACTCGTTACTTTCCCACGACAAGAATGGTTACCCCAGCGCACCTTAATGTTGTGTTACACTTTATTGTGTTACACTTTATTGTGTTACACTTTATTGTTTTACACTGTATTGTGTTACACTGTATTGTGTTACACTTTATTGTGTTACACTTTATTGTGTTACACTATATTGTGTTACACTTTATTGTGTTACACTTTATTGTTTTACACTGTATTGTGTTACACTATATTGTGTTACACTTTATTGTGTTACACTATATTGTGTTAC
>Ga0123354_10008665_pt1 | contig 15499 bp, 10 predicted proteins | sample TergutLab28metaG_2_FD_97872 | JGI IMG/M metagenome (GOLD analysis project Ga0123354, IMG submission 97872) | Labiotermes labralis P4 segment gut microbial communities from Petit-Saut dam, French Guiana - Lab288 P4 | ecosystem: Host-associated > Arthropoda: Insects > Digestive system > Gut ...
GCACACACTCTCAATAATCCCCAAGTAGAATATATTGGAGTTTTATTGTGTAAGAGTATGGAGTAATAGCATTTACAACTAAAATGTATAAGTGACAATTTTCACCAGTGGACTCTTTGTTACCGTTCGTACTCACTGACTTCCAGCTTTGGACTCTGCTGCTCAGACACAGTTCGAGCTACGCAGCAGACTGCTCCCGCAGAACAAAGCAACTATTGTTACATGTCTTGCTGCACACACTGCTCACGCGATACACTTAACGAGTCCAGTTGTAAACAAAAAAGAAATGGAAGGAAATTATATTCCTCCCATGCCTGGTCTTAAGAGAGGCGAGAACTAAACATGAGTAAATTTAGCTTATGACTAACGTAGAGTATATGTAAGAATGCTAAAAGAAAACCACAATAAAAAAAAATCAAATGTGTGTCAACTACACAACACTACCTGTAGTATCACACTTGTAGTTAAAAATGATTAGATTGATCCGTACAAGTAAGGATGGAAGTAGTGTGGTTGGGGTGAGAGGTTATAATGGCTGGCAGTGTATGTCCATTATCTAATACATACACCATGTCATATTCCCTGAGTTAAGCCTTGGTGTCCACTGTACAGACTAGCCAGCTGATCCTCTTACTCACCAGCGTAGCGTTATCAGTGTAAGAAGAGCAACAGCTAAAGCAGTTGCACAGATAAAGTAATTTTTGGATCAGTTATATAGTTCAACAGGCAGGTCAAGCCTGTGTTTGTATTGTGAAGTTCACTGCATGAAGAATGGAAGATAAGTTTTATGTGTGTAGCAATGGCCAATGTATGTGACTGTCCATCTGTGTTTTATTTACAATGGTGTAAATGTTTTACAGGCTTACTGACTGATATCGATCTATTTATCTGTGTATCGGTTTTCCAGTGGTCCACTGGTTACTGGTTTTCAGTCACCATATTTGCTGATCTGTTGCATTTTTAGATGTTAAATTTATCTGCTTCAAAATCTCACAACTTTCTTTTTCCACTGTACTTTGGTAGTCCTTGTCATGACTTTGAAAATACCTGCAAAATTGTGGTTGGCTAAAGGTGATATAGCCAAGAATATATTACATATGTTGTTTTGTATATTGTTTATGATGAATAATTTTTTTATGAAATGCATGACTTCAGGTTTAAAAAGTCATCTCACGAATGATGCAGCTGCTGTTGGAGTCTTTTCCTAGCACTTAAGTGGAACCTCTTTTGCCAGTAGGTGTAGAGGATTTACAAAGAGCTTTCCATTTTTAATGGTGTTTTACTCAGCTCTTACACCATTCCATTCAATTCCACTTTCCCTCAAAATCTCCTCTATCCCTTCTTCCCAAGTCTGTTGGGGTCTTTGGGCCTTTTCCCCTGCATTCTAGCTTGCCAGGCCATTTTGGGGTATCTCTCATTTCCCTATTCGTAGAACGTGCCCAAACCATCTCAGTTGTACTAACTGTATCATTTCTTTGGGGGGAAATTATCTGATCACTTCATACTCTCTAAATTTTTGTAGCAGCAGCAGATGTCTTTTGTAGTCCACCAGGGAGGTACAGAATTAACAAGACTGGTTAGTGCCACTTCATGTTCATAACTAGCATCTGATGTAAAGTTGTCTGCAATTAGCAATAATGTTCAGAATCCTTAGTCTTGAAATTGCAGGACTACATTGTGCACACAAATCTAAACTTTGGTTTGTTGTGTTTGAACAGGGGAAAGGCTTGTTTGCTGTGAAACCCTTGAAGGCAGGTGATGTTATATTTGAGGAGAGTCCATTGGTTTGCTGTCAGTTTGCATGGAATGCTGCCTATGGTTATCTAGCATGTGACTTTTGTATGAGGTGAGGATTTTAGACTAATAATTGTTGGAACAGAATTTGACATTTCTGGTTTCATGCAAGAATAACAAATTTCCACCAGTATTTATCTTCTCTGAATACATGTTTGGTGGAATTCATCAGTCTTCTCTTGATAGATAACATGAATTTATTTCATATAGAGGTTTGAGTAAAGTTGTTCCTGTGTTTAAGCACAGTATGTGAACTCCTCAATTAAAAAAGGAAAATTATTGACATGTATTATTCTGTATTAGTGATCTTAGAAACATGTGTAACAGGCAAGAGAACATCCTTGGCTTTTGTGATTCTGTTCAGTGACCTATACCTTGAAGATGTTATGATTCAAGTCTTCAGGGATATGCATTGTGTCGATTGGTAGTTAGTGATGTTTTAGACCCTGAAGATGGAGGCATCAGGCTACTGCACTACTCAGACCCTGAAGATGGAAGTAGCAAGCTTGTGGACTACTCGTACCCTGAAGATGGGGGCAGCAAGCTCCTGAACTACTCAGACCCTAAAGAAGGAGGGAGCAACTGCCTTCTCCTGAACATCATTAACTATCACTCGACATGATGTTGTATTTGAGAAGACTTAACTGTCCATCAGCACCACTGTGTAAAACTTCAGAACTTGCTTTGTAGGTGTTCTGTAAGCATGGTGGTTTGAAGCACTGCAACATGTGCGTGATGGTACTGTATCAACAGTTTAGTTTTGTATTCTGAGATGCTGGAGATTGTTACATAGATCCAGGCACTTCATAAAGCAAGAATTATTTTATGGTTATCTGTTTGTTTTGTGGTGAAAAATTGCTGAATGAATTTTATGATATTAAACAGAATGGTTTTTATAAATTAAGACTCATAATAAACTTAAATTGACTGAATTAATTATGGAATGGGGCTTGCAATTTAATTTTTAATTTTATCACTCTATTAGTAACAGGATTAATGTCTAATGTAACGTTATGTAGCTGCTTGAAAAGTTATACATGACTGACATCGTGCATGTTGTGAAATGGTTTTTACCATACATTGTACATTACCTGGATCTGGTATAGTTCAGTCAGTAGAGTGTCTGGGCTATGGGCTGGATGATCTGCAGTTTGATTCCGGGTATGGGTAAGCGATTTTTCTCTTCTCCAAAACATCAGACTGGCTGTGGGGCCTGTCCAGCCTCGTATTCAGTAGGTATTGGGGGTACTTTTCTCAGGGTTAGAGTGCCCAGGTCATTAAGTTGAATGCTTGACTACGTCTAATGCCAAGGTTAAGAATGAGTGGCATTGAAACTCTGCTATTTGTAATGCATTCACTGTGTGGACACGGACAACTTTACTTTTTGCTGTACATTGTCTTATGCTGACAGTCTGATCCTAGATTTATATGTGCAGCTGGTTAACTGATGCAGCTTCTCTGATGTGCGGTATAGCTCTTTCTGTTGCACCCACATGAAGGGTTGCCATTTACTCTTTCTCCTGAAAATTGGAACAAATTTATTTTCTAAAACACTATATTCTTTCTTTTAATACAAGATGATGAAAAAAATTGGAAATCAAGTTATCCTAAGATTAAATTTATTTGTAATGGTTTGTGCTTATGTATAATAATGCAGGATGTTCTGGAATGAAATGTATGAGTATATTTGTGATGTATATATTTTTAATGCATAGGCCACTTGAAGGGGCTGAGGAAAATATACGGAGACTTACAGGAAAAAAGGATCTTGTGTTGCCATACCCACACTGCTGTCCAACAAACAGGGAGTCTCACACACAGTGTCCATTGTGTGGGGTAATATTCTTACATTATTTGTTCCTCTAATATATAATTGAATTTCCATATTTTCTTCTGGATTATGGCATTATGTAGTCTAATATGTAGGAGTCAATATTTTGGATGAATGTGCAATCATCATCAGTGTTAAGGTCTGTTGACTGTCTCTGGCCACCAGTTCATGAACTTTTGCAGCTGCTTGTGGATGTGAAGCTGTTAATGGCCCATACACCTTGGATCATCTTCAAGATCCTCACATCATCATCATCATGTTCCTGAAGGGTTAGGTGTGTTTCCTGTTCCTGAGATCCTCACATACCTCTCTGAATCTATGAAACCATTCAAATACATGCATACAAAATAAAGCTTCATTTCTGTAAACAAATTCCAACATTTTGTGTTTTCATGTAGTTGGATTGGTGTAAATTTTAAGGATTGTATTGTGTTTTTGTTTTAGATATTATTATCAGTCAGGGACTGATGCAGTGCCATTACTGAACTTTATACAATAAAATATTACTCAGTTTTACCACATCTGTACCAATCATGAGCATTCACACTTATGTATAATCAGCATTCTTGTTGTCACTTGCAAAGCATTAACTGATAAAATATTAGCAGCATTTGAAGAGTAACATAAGACTTTCTTTTCACTAAACAGAATTGCTATAATCTCTGCAGGTACAGTACTGCAGCAGCATCTGTCGAGACAAGGCCTGGAGCCAGTACCACAGAACCCTTTGCTTGAAGTCACATTCACATGACCCTAACCATCCTCTGGAGCAATTGAATGAAGTTTGGAAGTGAGTATTTGTTTTTAGCAACTTCCTCCTGAAATTTTCCTGATTTTTCTCAGTTTTCTAGACGAATTCACTTTATATATTCATGCTTTGATTGTGTGTGTTGCAATTAATGTACTGAACTAGTATTGTAGTGACTGGTGCACAGTGTTCACCCTCTTTGTGGGAGTATGTGAAAGTCATTTATAATCATAAAGTAATGTCTGTCAGTTAGATGCAGAGAGTTTAGTTTAAAATTACATTGTGGTGGTAATGCATTTTTATTTTGCATAAATTAGGTTAAATATATCCCATAATAATTTCTGTAGAAATTTGGAAGTGAACCATGATGAATCTTGTGACTGCTGGCCTCAACACAACTCTGAGCTGTGTGAAATACGCACTAATGGATGTAACAGATATTCCAAATTGTTTTTTATCTTGAAATGTGTCCATATAGACACTGGGGAATGTAGTTATCTCTGTTCACATTAGTAGGTCAGTTGCATTTGTATTTGTAATAGAACAGAATTTGAAATTGCAGGAAACATGCAGATTGTAAACAGAATGAGTGGTGACATATTCATGAATGTGCTACAAATTGCTCAAAGTTACTTACCAGGATTCACAGATGCTGAATGTGATTGATACATGTAACTTTGGCTTTTAGGGTTAGGTTTGTCATATATTGCAGCTGATCCAACATTTTGGCATATATTATATTTACTGTTCAGGGTGAATCCTGACACAGTCTTTAAGAGTGTGCAGATAGTAATGGTTTGCTGTGAATCTGTATTAATGTGAAGTAGAATTAAATAAAATGTGAATGCCAAAATGAAGGTAATGTTCCTGTAATGTGTTGGACATCCTTGTTAAGTTGGCAACAGGTGCAGTATTGTTTTAAGATGGCAGTTTGGTACTACTGCAGAAGCTGTGCTGCTTGTTGCCTGATTGAAGTGGCAGTACTACTTGTTGCAGGTATATGCACTTCCCTCCTGAAACTGCTTCAGTCATGATTCTTGCTCGCATGATTGCCACAGTTCAGCAGGCAGATGACCCAGCCAGGGCTTTGGACTTGTTTATGCAGGTAAGTTGCTTTATAATGGTACAGTAAGACAGGGAAGGAGAATGTGAAGGGGAACATGTTGTCACAGAATGGTGAAGATTGTGTGGGAAATAATAGTTCTTGCTTTCAGTCTCCTCTCCTTAGTAAGAAATACAGTTAACTGCCAGGGTTATGTCATAGGTGGTTCCGAGACTGGCAACATTAGTCAAGACATTGTCAGTTGAGAAAGATTATTCCATAAACACAATGTTAAAAATGGGAGGGTGGTTCCAGACACTCTATTTTGACCAGGAGGAGAGATATTTGTACTTATAAAAAATAAAAAAGTATGAAATCTGACAAAACAGATGACAATTTAAGGAGGAAGTACTTTATCTTGAACTATAGGTGGGTCATCTGCCATGTCCATTATTGCAGGTGTTGAAGCACAAGTTCCTGAAGATGGCTTGAAGAAATCATGCATTGTCCTCTAGTGAGACAATGACCTGTTCTCCTTCAGAATCTCCTTATAGCAAGGAAACATCCTCATAATTCCTTGTCTAGTTGGTGATTGCTACTTATTCAAATCAGTATTCTGAAACACTCTGATGTCAGCTGTAGTGAATCCACTCTACTTCAAAACCACCATAGTCCTCTCCTAAATCTGAGGCTCAGGTTCCTCAGCTTTGTCTTGGGGGGTATTGTTTCCAAATGTTAACATGATTTTCAAGCATAATTCCTGATCATGGGAGTTTAGCAAATCAAAGAAGTCTTCAGCATCATACATAAGAATTTGCGTGCACAGCTTAATATATTGGGTTCTGAGAGCAAATTGTGCAAGTCAAGATGCTGCAATTTTGGGGGTTGCTGTACTGGCAGATGTCAAAGATTGAATAATCTTGAGATCAGTGACATAGCTTTAATTAGCATTGGTTAAACTTTGAGGTCATTGTTCTGTAATAATTAAGTCAAATAATTCAGGATAGAAGAAATGAGTGGAAGATGGTGTAATGTGTGTTATTAAAACACAGTACATTGAGTACCCATTTCAGCTTCTTGGTTATCTGGAAGTATGACTGCGAAGGAAAATGTTCCAGTTTTCACACTCTGGGAACATATTATTAAACTTTATGCAGTTCTGTTATGATTAGTCTGGTATGACTAATTAAACTTGATTTGTCTCAATGTGCATATTACATGATGAGGAAAGTAGAAAATTAGTAGTTATTTGAACACATATTTTATTGCAATAACATTTCAGTATTTTTGTCCCAATATTTTTAGCTTATTTTCCTTTCTGAATGCTTGTGAGATCACTACCTCTCTTTCAGTGTTTGAACTAACTGACCATTTTATCAAATAAGAACAGGTATGAGCATTCTATTAAGAGGTGCCTCATAGACTGAAATACTTTTAATTTCATACAGTTGAAAGTAATATTATAGTTTATCCAAAGTCTTAACAGAAGTGACAGTAATGTCTGTTAATTGTGTATGTCAACAGATTTTTGACAAATATAGTAAGTAATGGACCTTTGGAGCTAGGAATATGGAAGTTTTCTTGAAGGGGAAGTGTAAGCATTTGTACAAACTGTATATGAAATAGTGTCTGTAAATCAATCATTACAAATATTGTAATGATGCAGAATTTTGAAATATCCAACAACTGTAATGCAAATGTAATCTGTACCTCGGTATCAAGTTCTTCATGGAGGGAAACAACAATAACTCTTCATCAGTACCGCTATGAGAACCATAGATCTCACGATCTGTAACATATCAGCTGTTGCAAGTATCGTAAGAGAATTGACTTTAGTGAGATCTTACATTCATTTAAGCATGAGATACATTGTATTTTATTTTTGATTATGAACCTTTGTCACATAAATATAATGCAAGATTCATAAGGTTCATTTTGGAAGAGTTTTGACAGTGGTGTATAGTACAAGGGATTCTTTTGATTTCTTCCATAGGTGACACTGGTGATGGGCAGGTATACATAAGGCCTGTTACAATAATTTTGTCTTTGGAATCAGTGTTTATGTCAGTTACAGGTTTTAAGTGACAGTATTTGTTGTTTCTGTGTTTATGCATTTTAGGTCCTTAAGAATATTTCTACAATTTATACTGTACATTTTTTGTCTGTACCTGATTTTATAGATGCACAGGTTGTCCAGTGATTGGGAATAGCAGCTGAATAGGTGCCTCCCTTCAGTTCATTGGAGGGTAGGAAGAAATCCATTTCCTGAAATGTGTTTGTTTAATGCGAGACAATTTAAAAAGTTTAGAAACTGAGTGATGTAAAGAATTATGAGGACTAAAGCCTTGTTGCCATCAGTATGTAATTTATTTTTGTTTTATGTTACTGTTGTCAGGATGTTCGCAAAATTACAAACAGTGACTATTAGCTTCATCATGTTTGTTCATCTGTGTGAAACAACTTGGCTCCCAGTGGATGGATTTTCATGATGTTGATATTTGAGAATTTTTTTAAAACTGGTGGAGAGAATTCAAGTTAGATTAAAATCTGACAAGAATAATAGGTACTTTATGTGAATATATATATATGTATGATAATATCATGCTGAATTCTTCGTAGAATGAGAAATGTTTCAGAGAAAGTTGTAGAGAAAAATCAAAACACAAATTTTATGTTCATTAGTTTTTTCTTTTACATACGTTGTTCCATGTTTGTGTTAATGTGGAAAAGTGTGGTACAGCCAGACAGGCCACAGATGACAATATAATGCTGTGCAGAAAAGATGTGATCTGCTAGTCTGATATTTCAGGCAAGAATACGGCCACACACACACACATAATATTTAATCCTCTTGGTTTTCCATGGCAACAGTGGTTACATGTACGTGCCTCAGGGTTAACGTTATACGTACATTGTCTGGTTTTTACTATTAGTTTGATCAGTTATGCTGGACTGATGTTTGCAGTTCTGTCACCGAACTGTGAACGAAGAGGAGGAGATGGCACACAAATTGCTGGGAGAGCATTTTAGAGGGCAGTTGCAGACACTGCGAGAGCTGATGGCGCCGGCCCTGTATAGTGATGCTGTGCAACAGGTTAAGTGCTGGATTAATATTTTCCCCAACACTCACCATCAGCATGAACATGTGAACAGTTGTTAGAGCTTCTGAAAATGTGGTTCTGTTCTGTATATGGAATATTTAATTAAAGTTGTGACATAACTTCAGATGTCTTCAAGGGACTTAATAGAAGGTCTTTTTAAGGACGTTTTTAGTTTCAGGAAATAGAGATGTCATTGAGGATGCAGTCAGATGATACAGTGAATGTTCCAAGACTGGTATTTCTTTCTTGCTCAAAAGTTGCTTTATTAAAACAACTTTATGGGAGGGTGCATCGTTATGACAAAAGCCCATTGGTGTGGTCCATTGAACTTGTGATCTTCTGATGTTGATTAATTTCTGTCATTCTCAATAACTTGCACTTAATCACAGCTAAGCCATCTTAATGTTACCTGTGCCTGGTCCAACATTTCTTTAGGGTAAAGTGAAAGGACTCAATGTTTTATTTTTTATGGTATGTTCTGTTCAACCAGAAATTTTTAAGCATGTTTGTAAAGAAGTTGTGAAAAGTGAGTATGAGCTTTATCATGTCTGTCCTTTGGCACAGAACAGAGTGGTATCCATGGGACAGATTTTCACAAAATTTTGTGTTTGGTATTTTTGTTAAAATTTGTCTGTTCTTTTTCATTTTGATTAAAATCAAGCAAGAATAATGAAGACTGTGCATGTTCATGATCCATTGCCATGATTGTTCTTCATATCTGAGACCTGTTCCCTGTGATGTACAAGCTGAGGCTGCATAAACAGTTGAGCATCGAGCATCGTCATCAGGGTTTGGCAGCAATTATAAATGCCTCTGGTTACAATGTCTTGATAATAACTTCCTGTAAATCTTTTGCTAACATGTGGGTAAATCTTACAGTGTATGTTCAAAGACAGATATGGGAAGCAAACACAACAAAAAGCTGTTTTTGTTTTTATTTCAACCAACTAATAAGTCAGTAAGTTATTGATCGATGAGCAGAAGGTCAATGAACCCAACCCACTATACTCTTTGGCCAACATAACGAGACATCACATCACATAACCTGATACCCATCCCGACTCAGTACATGCCAGACCAGCACACTAAAATCAAAAAGAGCTAAATCCATCATTAATTATATACCATATGCCCATGATATAATATCCTTATATCCATACACTAACTTCCATGTGTTTTGCAGATTGTATATGCAGCCACAAAGACACACTGCTTGCACAGGATATTATTATGTTGAACAGATTTTATTGTGTCACTAAACAATGACCAAATAATATTTTAATACACTTTAATCTAACAGTTGTATGGAATTGTAATTTTAACAGCTTCAATTTTAAGAATTTATGTAACTTAGTGATGCAAAAATCTAACTCCCTGAGGATGACATAGAGATCTTGAAACATGAAGGAGTGTACATTATATAAAGAGATACTGTTGTGGTATATATTTGTCCCTTAGATGGTTGAAATAAAACCAATACAAGATACATGGTAAATGCATTAAAATAAAACAAGAAGTGTTGTGCTGTGCAGATATTTCTCAACTTATTTTTTTATTTTAGTGGCTCTTGCCAGATGGATTCCAGTCTCTTGTGGCACTAGTGGGAATGAATGGCCAAGGTGTTGGTACAAGCCCATTCAGTGAGTGGGTGAAAAAGGTCTCTGAACTGCACCTTCCAGTAGATGAGAAACAGCAACTGGATTCATTCATTGACCAAGTGTATGAAGATCTGAATGAAGGTGGGACAGCATCAGCTGGAATTGTTAGACATTACTTAAAGTTGTGAGTGTTAAATTTATGTTTGTGGAAGGTTCATTACAAATTGGAGGATTGTGCCTTATATTAGGGAGTGGTAAATTTGATTAGGAAGTGTTTTTGTGGTTGGAGTTTTCAAAAATACCTAAAATATGTCTTGTATCAAGTAAACCCTCTGAAGATCTGTGTTTGCATATGCAAATGCACAAACACACATAGGGAAACATCCGTAGAGATTACTTTTCTCCTACTGCAGGGATAATTACCATATTTACTGCCTGGGACACAATATTTTTTAAAAATTATCCCCTAAAATCACTGTGTCTTAGCACTGGCAAGTCAAATTGTAGAGAGGCCTTGCTAATTGTAGGGTGCATTTTATGAGGCAGGAAATCTTACATCTATAATTGTTGTCTGATCCACAGTGGTAGGCAGTTTCCTTAACAGCGAGGGCTCTGCTTTGTATGCCCTGCAGAGTGCCTGCAACCACAGCTGTGATCCTAATGCAGTGCCCAGCTTCCCACACAGCAACTTCCAGCTAGTAATGTGTGCTGTGAGGGACATAGCACCAGGAGATGAAATTCTTATTAGCTACTTAGATGACTGTGTCCTAGGGAGAAGTCGACACAGCAGACAGAAGATACTTAGGTATTCTATTCAATAATAACATTTTATTCTTTTCCTTTTTTATCTGTGTGAACTTGCCAGAAGTTAAGGACATGTCTTTCATTCTCACTGAATTTAAAACCAGTGCAACAAATGTGGTGGTGAAAGAGTATCACCTACTGAAACAAGCAGACTGTGGTAAAAAACCCAAAGGAGATGTTTAGGTTCATCTGACCACAACCATTCATTTAATTGTTAATTTATGGCTAATGGTTGCGACTAATTTTAAATTATTTTCTTTCAGGGAAAATTATTTGTTCACATGTCACTGTCCAAAATGTGAGGCTCAGGGTGGAGATCTGGATGTGACAAGTGAAGACGAATCTGATTATGAAGATGAGGATGAAGGCGGACATTAGTGACGAGCTAGTGTTCACACACTGCAACATTTTATTGGATTCCCTTATCACTTGCATTTTTGTTTCCTTTCAAAAACTGTTTTTAAAAATTTGAAAGATATTGAAATAGTGCAAGCACAAAGGGATATTAATTTGTTAATATTCTGTATTGAGTAGTTTCAGGCCAGCAGTCAAAACATGACTGTTCAGATTGTACTCTGTGATCAGGGGGTAGGAATTATTGACTGCACAAATCTGTGAGTACAAACACCAAATGGTTAAAGTTATGTTGGAGTTGGCTTCATCCTTAATTGCTGAAATATTTACTTATATAATGCATGGGGAAATTCTACATTATTCAAGGACTGGAATTTACATTTATTCTACTTCATATTGTTATGTTTTTAAATGTGGTGCATATGTTTCATTGAGTGTATGCATATGTAGGTGAAATTTTGTTTTCCTGTTTTCAGAAGCAAGAGTGCTGCTGATGTGACTGTTCTCATTAACTTCTTCATTGGTGTTTTATGTTCCCTGCTAATACAGTATATTCATTACTGTGCCCAGAAACTCTTGACAAATGATTCAATATGGTGCTGCCATTTTCTGAAAAACATGCACTGATGCATTTCTCTTACTTTATTGAACACAAGACATGCAGCATGCTGTAAGTTATACTGGCTGTAGGATCGTAAGCGTGTATGACTGAAATGTTCCAGCAGTAACAATGAAGGGGTTAATAAAACTGTGAATATATGATACATTCCATTTTCCAGTGCATTTGGTTTGTTAAGTAAAGATGTGTATGTATATAGTCATTTCATTTGTGTGGTGAAGTTACGGCCAAAAATAAAGCAGTATAAAATGAGAGGTGTGATGTATACTTATGAACAAATGCATTATACATTGCCCAAAGCAACGTGAAGTGTTTATCACTTGTTTGGGGGGTGGGGGGATATGAGTGTGTGTGTGTACACATGTATCACAATGTATACAGATTATTTTGAAACCAAATGTCACTGTTCGTGATTGTGAAAAAGTGGCTGTAATAGCACAGTGCCATTACATTAACTGTCTCTGATTTTGTGACTTTATTGGTGGATATCCATTCACTTTCTGGTCTTTTACAGAATACACTGGGCATTTAATTCAAACACCAAATGGTTAAGAGCAGTATTAGTAAGAATAATAGGTCCTTCTGTTGTACCTCCACTTTAATGGGAATAATATTTGCTACCGTTTATTGGAGCTATACCTCTGCTCCCCCTGTCCAAGGTATGGACAGGGACAGCTTTATCTTTAGCTTTACTGTTTAGTGTGGTGAGGAATCCTAGTGCATATTTATGATCATATTGATTACACTGCTTGTTCCTGTAGTATTTTGGTGACAGATGCATGCTGCTTACCACAGTCAAGAACAAACATGGTAAAGTCACTGATGACATCATCCTGCTGCATGACACTGCCCATCCCCATTTGGCCCACAAGAGTGCAGAACCATTTGAATGCCATGCGATGGGAGGTGCTACGTCACCCTGCATACAGTCCAGACTTCCCACCAAGCAGTTCACACCATGTGATCATTAACCGTTTAGAGCTAAGCAGTACCACATGCTCAAACATGAAAGAACTCTGCATTTTATCATACAGTGTACTTATGTGTTCTTTCCCTATATGGCATTAATTAACTGCTTTTTATAACCGAATTGCACTGTGTTTACAGCTTGCTACAACCTTTGTCTTCAATTATAATTCAGGTTAAATTTTATCCTCAAAGGGTTAAAGGAAGCCCCGTAAGACCGTACCTTTATGTGGGCTGATAATGTGCAGGAGGCTGTGATTTAGACAGCAGACATAGGAATTCTTTTAAGATTGGATGCCAACTTGTGACTTGTCTAAATGGGACTACTGATTGTATGTGATGATTTTTTTCTAACTGCTGCAATACTGTCACCTTCAAGCATCTTCGAATGAGTTTCTGTTGTACTGTTGTACATACCTCATAAAACAGTATCATGGCAGCTATGCAAAATATGTATTCAGCTTTCACTTTATTAACAGGTGCCAAATAGGGGCCATTGACTGGCCTTGTGAACATTCATGGTAGGGAGTTTTTCATGTTATTGTGGACACTGGTCCATGGAATTACTTTGATGGCAGTAACTAGTAAATCATCAGATAAGGTAAAACATACCTACAAACTGTATGTGATATATTGTGTACATTTTGACTGAAGGTACGACAAATGCAGAATTCTGGAGATCACATCTGACAGTTTAATTGGAATGTACTGTGCAAGCAGAAATTATGCACTGGTATGGATCTGTAATTGTTTACAGTTATTCATAGTTCTTACCGGGTCATATATGATTTATATTACAACATTCAGAGAAGACATCTTAAATACTTCCTGCAGCTTATGATTTGTAGATTTTTTATTTATAATTTTGATAGGGATTGTATTAGAGATGAGTGATGGTGAAATGTTAAACAAAGGGCACCTTACACCAGTGTATCTATCATCAGTATCTTTTTTGGACAAAATGCCAGCTGTACTTGTGCTTGAACACAAAAAAAAAAGTGTGAGAAATGTGAGCATTAGCTGGTGCTTAAGGTGGCCGATGAAGATTTCTGTGGCAGTATGCAAGAAATGGATGTGGGTAACACTGGTTTATCTTCCTTATGTTATTTACATTCATATAATTATTACAGTATTCTTAATTTATTTTTGTAGAACATTGTAAAATTTTTATTTTCTGTTTGTCTTCAGTTTTGAACTGATACAGATTTATTGATGTTAGGATTCAGATTGATAAGCTTGTTGCTGCTTTCTGCGAGTTCTGCTATTGATACCCGCCCTCGTTGTTTTATGAATTTGGCTACAGCTTCTAGTTCGTCTGGTGATATGTAGATGAATTTCCCTCGGTCATCAACAACTCCTGGAAGAAGAAATAATATTCTTTACTTGGATGATGGAGCAGACTTGATGCCTTACTGTGTCTACAGCAATAAAGAATAAAGGGATTCAGATTCAAATATACAATTTCTATTTATTTGCAGTGTGTTACATACATTTTTTGACATATCTTAACGAGGTGGTATTGACAGCAGTATTTAGAGCAAAATTTTAAATTTTCCTAAGAAATACTCTAGAAGGGAAGAAGATAATGAAAGTCCCCTTTACTAAACAAAACAGCTTTCCTTGTTGTGGTCTGGCATTTTTTACATACAAGAGGTCAGTCCAATATGCAAACAAACAACAAAAACCACACACACACACAATAGTTTCCTTATGCTCTTGTTTCAGAGTGAAGTCTTGAATGAGAATGGATTATGCTAGTTTGCTACAGGGTAAAGTGGACAACTATTCTACATCAAATCACAGTGATGCTATTCTGAATGCCAGAAAACATGCTAGATCATATGCAGGACACTATCTTCTGTAATAAAATGACACAACATTGGGTGAGAGGGTTGCAGTCCTGTGTCATTTAGCAGGTCCAGTTATCAAATCTTGAACTGGCCACTAGCTATGCTGACAGGTTAGTCATGTTTTCCCTCAGTCCCTCCAGGCAAGTGCCAGTATGGTACCTAACTTAGGCTGTTACTGCTTGCTTTAACATTGTTTACTGATTATCCTATCAGTCAGCTGTACATAGTCCAAGCTGCAACAGAATCATTAAACAAACCATCCACACAATAAACATGCTGGAACAGATGTTCCTCAATGAAATGCCCGTAACAAAGAAATCAAACCAACTGCATGGCAGTCACATATGATGTTAAAAAAAACAAGATACTGAACCTGGAAGACATCACTTTATTTAAATGTTCTTCTAACATGTCCACATCTAATTCCTACACAGTGCAGAATGCTGCATAAACCTGAAAAACATACATTCACAGCAAAAAGTGTAGATGATAACCCATTATCATAAAGTGTACATACCTGTCAGTAACCCTTCAGCCTGCAGTACTTGGATTCTGTCAATAACATTCTGTGTCTTCAATTTAAAATGTGCAGCCAAGTCTTCCAGCACCACTACTTTCATATTCTGCAACAAGAAATGCTGGGATGATTATATGAACCTTCTTATAATGAAACCAACTAGATGCACTAATTTCTCAAATTTATTCTTGGAATAAAACTCTACATGTTTCTGACAGTTCCTCTGTCCATCATCAGGAGTTTTTCACTGTACACACAGCAATGGTATGTCATAC
>Ga0123354_10008666_pt1 | contig 15499 bp, 6 predicted proteins | sample TergutLab28metaG_2_FD_97872 | JGI IMG/M metagenome (GOLD analysis project Ga0123354, IMG submission 97872) | Labiotermes labralis P4 segment gut microbial communities from Petit-Saut dam, French Guiana - Lab288 P4 | ecosystem: Host-associated > Arthropoda: Insects > Digestive system > Gut ...
GCACTTATAATCTGCTCAACATGTTTCGGGCACTTATATGCCCATCATCAGGAGCTCGAGACTGTACTTGTGTTATTGCCGCATATGGTGTGTAATGCCTTGGTTGCTGGTGGTCGGCTGTTACGAGCAGAGCAGCAGGCTATGCGTCCGGGATGAGGGAAATTGTGCGACTGTAAGTTAATTGTTGTGTTACTTAATCAGTAAAGTCAGTCATACCGAAGGCACTTGGATTTGCATGCTTTGAACTATTCCAGAACCAGTGGCATAGGATGCGGGTCGTATACGGCATCTTAATGAGGGTGCTGTTTTAGTGTTTGTTGCCCGTCATTTGTTATGATGGTGGTGTGTTTGCGCGAAGCATGCTGGGCGCTTATATTGTTATCGTCAGTCGTGAAGATGGTGTCGCGCATCTCAGAATAGAGGTTGTTGTTGTGAAAATGTTTTTTCTAAATGTAAACAGAACTGAAACCAAAGTCCATTCCCAAATTTCTCTTCAAGAAATGCGCCATTAAGAGTTTACATCTCTACTGGGGATGATGGGTCTACTACGCCAACAGCGGACAAATTACACCAAACAGCATACTTTCTATGAGGTTTACCATGGTTTTTCTTAGTTCCTCCCTCTATGTCCAGACAAATGTTATTTATATTAGGCCACGAATGTTTCGTTCCTCACAGTTTTAAGTTCGGTGTTCACTGGTCGTACTTGTATTCGACGCGGTGTAGTTTGAGGTACTAAAAGAATCTTTGAGTAAATCGGGAATATATAACAAGCTTCTTCAGTCTAAGCGATTGAAAGGCGGGAATGAGGCTTCTGCTTTGGTGCGAAGTGGAAGCAGTCGCTTTCCACTTTGCTTGACGTTTGGGACGAGATTCAAGCAAGTGACTTTACCCATTAATCGTCGGAAGTGATATGCGAAAGGGGAATAATAACAGTTCGATGTAGCGTTGTTTTATTGTCTCGCAACGAAGCACTACAAAGGCTCTTGCTGAACCGAAATGCCTTTTGGAACCAACTGATCACCGCTTGAACGCTGTACTTTACGCCGAGACTCTCATAACCCATTTTTAGGGGTTGTCAGTACAGACATTACGCTAACATGTCACCTTTTTATTAAATACACGTGGTGTCCCAATATGAGAGAGAGTAAACTTTTTCATTTTTTAATGTACAGTTTTATATTTCTGCTGTACATGCGGTCTTCGTGCACCCAACCATGGAACGTCTCACATTAGGGCCATTTTTCGCCATGCTTATCATGCAAGAAGAGTTGTGTGAAAAAGTTTGTGTGTCTCTGTCGCTTATGTCATAAACAGAGTCATCAGTTTCAAATTAATTTTCCCCCTCTGAGTTACTAGATGACCGTTACATTCTACTTTTCTCTCTCTCTATTTTTTGGGGGTGGGGGGATCCTGTACTTGAATTAGCTTGGCCACGATTTTTGATGTAAAGCCTTTCACCCATCTAGCGGAGATGCTTTCAAGAGTTCTCGTGGCTAATACTCTGTCTTTTTTAAAAGCATTGAAACCATTCCCTGGTATCGGATGATTTTTATTGATTAAATACGTTTTTCAGACCATTTCGTACTGCCATTTGATCTCCGTACGCTTTGTGGCCCGACGTTTTAGTCCGCAATATCTTCAGTTCATGGCTATACAATAGTACATTAGTGATTTGCGAAACTCAGTACGGAGAACAGGTCTCCTTCGTAAGTGGATATTTACTGGCCCCTTAGAAGAACGGAATATGTCCTTCGCGTATGACTGCAGAGGTCATTTTGTCACGGAAAATTGTTTGGAAGCCTTCAGACAACGAAAATATGAGACACTGTCCCTTATTAGGAATTCTCCGTCTTCAGTAGTTAATAACAAGCCCAAGGTTCAGAACACGTTTTGAAAAGACAGGTAAATAGTCCGTATTATGGCTTACTTTATGGGCCGTGAATATGTGCAAGTAAGTCGAATATTGCCAAGAACGATGACCATGCGGTCTAAGGCATACGTCTACAACCTCTTGATTGCGGGTGTCGCGGGTTCGAGCCCCGATGAAGGCATGAATGTTCGCGTCTTGTGTTTGTTGTGTGTTGTATAGGTAGCGGCTTCTGCGACGATCTGGACTCTCTTTTAGAAGATGAATACCGCGCGCGCGTGTGTGTGTAATTGTACGTGGTTTAGAAACCTCACCAGCGTGGCGGCCTAGATCTGATTTGGATTGTTGCGTCACAGAAAAAAAAAATCGAGTGTCTGGATTGATCATCAGATACGAAGCTATGTATACAGAGAACCCTGTCAAGAACTTCAGAATATTGATTCACGTACCCTCCTCTACAACACGCAGCCTTGCTCTTCGTCACAGATCATTCCCTACGTCGCAATGAAGCGGTTCACATACTTACCACCAAACGTCGTCACTCTAATTTGGCCAAAACTATGGTGGCTCATATTAGGAAATTGTTTTGTAACATAAACATCTCCCTGACTACGAACTACGTGGTATAGTGAGGACACCTGCTCCGTGTTCAGAATATCCCGGCCTCAAATATAGGCCCGGAGGGAGACTGCCGTGAAATGTTTGTACTATCGCTCCTATCAGACTATGGTCACACCCGATCACATCCTTTCCAGTTTATTACCAACTAATTATCTTATTATTCGAGGCTGTAGGCCACGGCCTGAGATAGTTTCAGCGTCGCTAAATATACTTAAATGATGCTGTGTACTTTGGTAGGTGCTTACCAACATTTCGGAGGAACCTCCTGCCTCCTTATTTATTATAGGATATCCCTGTTATAACCCAGACGACCAGAAGTTAAATATCAATAGGCCTGCATTTCCCGAACTGCGAGCGCCGTATTCTGTAGTCTGTCCTTTAACGTCAGCTGTGAAGTTGCCTGCTTGAGTATAGCCCGTGTCACCGAAGCTTGACGGATATTCCCCAAGAAAAGCACCAGTGTATCTGACAAAGACACTGATTGATTCATTAACCACCGTGCAGCATTAGAAAATTAATAGCTGGTACGCTAGCTGATATCGCCTCTGGTGGTTACGCGATTGATTGCTTAGTACCAGGGACCTCTGAACCGTTTAAACCACATTTTAATACAGATACGTATCTTTTATCACAACAAGTGAATCAATATGATGTTACTGTATCCTAATACGCAAACTATTAGAGACTGACCTTTATGTAAATCATACTGCCTATAAAAATCAATTTCTTACCTCACAGAGAACATAGTCCGTGCCCAATATACTGATCGGCCGGGTAATGTTATTTATAGAGACACTGGGCGTTTTGTTTGAGAATTGGACGCAACACGTAAGTACAGTGCCTATGTGTGACAAAGTGAATAGTTGTTTGATGTCACATCAGGTGGTGTATGCAGCCACTGTTAAACTGTCAACGGTTACCTACTCCAAACTATTTTCTGCAACCGGTTAATCGATAGGAAAATCAGCCCACAGAAACGCTTTTGTTTTAAAAAAAACTAGTCGCTATTGAGTTTGTCTTGCGGTTCAACATTTCTTTTTCATACCTCAGAACTGTTTTTACGCTGTTATGTTCTGTGTGTACATTCTGTCACAAAAAGATGTGCCAGCGGCAGGAAAAGCTAAACTGTCACCCTGCAATAAAATGCTCTTCCTTTTTACAGCAGCGTACAGCCAAATTTCTTGAAACGCTCCATTATTTTTAACTCATTTTATGGTGAGGGTTCATTTCTAAGTGGTATTCTGACGGACCCCGATTTAAACCCGGAAATCGTTGATTCTGACAGGTCGTTCGTGGTTTTATAAACTATCCAGGCATTCTCCAAATCATTTTAAATCCATTATTCCTTAGTAATTCCGTCATTCGACGCTATATAGGCCGAGTTAATACATCCTTATTAAATAAACATTAAAGAAAACCCGCATGCTTAAGTAACTCGATGTAGCAGCTGATAGCCACTCACCTGCCCAAGAAATTCTGCACCATTTTGTGGGCCTAACCCGAAAGTTTGTTGCAGAATTCACTAGAGCTCGTCACTGGACCGTGTCCTTTGTTGGATGAATCCGTTTTCCATCTTAGAGGCATTTGAACTGTGTTTAAATATGTCAATCACCGAGTGAAAATATCTTTACGAGACGTTTTGAACATTTATGAACTCTGTGTTAAACTGCGTTGTAATGTGAACTTTTGAATACGTCGGAAAAAATGACGAAACGAAGATGGTAGAACGTAACATAGCCTGAATTTGACGCTAAATGTATGAATGTATTCTAGCTAATGAAGTGTGTTTGGTTTCACCAAGGCAAGTCAGGCTAATGCAAAATTAATGGACTATGACCGAGTAATTAAAAGGAATTTTATAAGACGAATATATATATATGCAGAGAATATTTTCTTCCTTGCTTTGAACCGTGTGTTGCCTACGTAATATATCGTATACTGGAAGCAAGAGGAATTTGTGTTGACCCATGTTGAAGATTTTGCGGTGGACTTTTGAAATCAAACGGTAGGATGCTGCACTGGTTATCAAGAACGACTGGCCAGTGGGATTTGCAGCGGCATGATTGAGAGTCAATATGGCCTTTCTTTTATCCGTACTTGTATGAGGTGGAACTCAATCGGAATTGGTTTCTAGTTAGTGGACACGAACCGCCCAGTTATTGGATATAGGGTGTTTTAACACCCGCACACATCCCTGCAGCTCTGTATTCCCCACTGTCCACCAATTTAACTGGTGAGTTCACATGGTCACAATGCAGTTTGGAACCAAGAAGTACCGTTTTCATTATTCTGTATTGGAGCCGGGATAGCTTAGTAAGTGTAGGACTGTACAACCTGGGTTCAGTTCCCGAGAAGGAAGGGACTTTTCTCGGCGCTACCGAGTCCAGATGGGCTCAAGGCCAGCTCGATTTCCTATCAAATGTATATTACAAGATGTTTCACCATGGGTAAAAACCGTCTGAGCGTTAAACTGACCACTGATATTCATTAATTGCAGGAGTCGATGATGTTTGACACTAAAGGGTCTACCATCGCTCACTTGTTTCTTTGGTCTTGAAGTACAGAGACGCTCGTTACCGTATTCTCTGCATTTACCGTACTTTCTACAGAAAATAGATACCTAATAATCACTTACAACGGAACTCCGACAGAAAATCGAAGCGTGCAAGTAAACAGTAATTCTCTGTAGGGTATGTTGTTGACGGTGGTGCCTCAGCTACCGCTTTAGTTCGTAATCTATTTATATTAGCATTGTTGTATTAGTAGTATAAGAGTTCGAAACCAGACCAGTCAATATGGGATAATGTGTTACTGAGGCAGATATTTCTGTGAGTACTTTTGATTTCCCCCTGTCACTATTATTCTATAAATGCTTCATACTCATATATAACTAATCTACGACAGACACGATATGATCTGACAGTAAACAGTGTCGTGAAACTATACAGCGCACTTACATTCCGTTAGTCTGATTTGAAGCGAGGGTGTATTACAATTCCTTGCTAACGACGGAATGCTCTAACATTTGACACTCGTCTGTTAGAAGACTGGACATACACACATAACGAAACGCGAGCTGCATGGCTGCTGCATTGAGTTCAGCAGACGGTGTAATTCGAATCATTTGCACAGCTTAGCGAGTTTAGTACAGTAAAGTGTACTTGTTTCAACAACTTATAGTAATGCGAAGTCAAACACGCCAAGCGAAATAAAAACGAATTTTATTTTGAATAATTGAAACGAATGCAGTACGTCTTCAGGGGTTTGTAGCGTGCCAATTTTACATATGCATTAAAATTCGGGTATTTCATTTATTCCGTTATTACATTCCGTGATTTATGAGGCTCGCTGTTGAAAATGGTCGTCGTCCACAAAATGGAATATTGAGCCTTGAATGGGATGTCTTTCAAGTTAGAAAGGAATTTTCAGAACTTCAATAAGACCCACATGTGGTGTTTCCAGTTATAATTTTTCAGATGCTTGCAGAGTGTTTGTTACGGTACTGCCCCACAACTTTCCTGGTGGAGATGGTAAAAACTGCCAAGATGGTATCACAAACACTTCACCATGCTACATTGTTCGGGTATGGTATGCGTAATAACCTATCAGTGGCATAGTGACAGGTTCTGCACAAGACGTATTTTTCCCTGACGATTGCAGTTGCCATCTGATGTACCTGGAAGTGTAATTGAGTATTATTGAGTGGTGACCTCAACAGTATTCATTTTTACTGACTTGATCCTTGCACATCAGAAATCTTTTGTGCGTGTATGTATGTATGTATGTATGTATGTATGTATGTATGTATGTATATATATATATGTATGTATGTATGTGTATCCTGCGTGGATTCGAAGTCAGGGTAGCTTACTCGTTGTAGTGACTGATGTGGGTTTTGGGTTTTAATTCCCGGAGAGGGGGTTGGCAGCTATGTTTATCTTCGCCCTCCCCCTACGTACACATAGGATTTGGAGCTCACCCATCCTCCTACATAATGCGTCACGGAGGCATAGCGACCAAGAGGGAGAAGCTGGCCACACCTCCATCAGGTGCTGGAGTTAAAAATGCATGGAACTGTATGTCTGCTTCCGCTTGTCTTCGTGTTCTGGTACTATATCCACAGTGGCAAATTTACCTTTTTACCTTTATGTTACTTGGAATCTGCATGAGGCGACTGTTTATGGTTTACATTTAAAATACCCGTGTAGTTCCTCCCTTCACACTTTTCTCAGCGCGTTGTGATTGGCACGTACAGTTAGGCCGTGTACATCTACATAATGCACGCTTGCATTATTATTTCACCACAGTTTGACGACTGACTTCTTACATGTTTCATTTATGCACTGAATTGTATTAGAGCATCATGGTGTACCGAACTGTGCGGTGTTGTGTTTCTTGGCAGTGGTCTGCTGCTTCTTTTGGCCAGCACAACCTTTCTTTCCATAAAACGCCGAAGGTTAGTGATTCGAAATACCGAACGGGCCGATCAGTATCCTCACCGTCTTGTTTCTCAATTCCAGCAAGAAAGCGCCTTAAAGTAGGCCACGACTATGGCATCCCACGTGCTCTCCAATCCACCATCTATGAATATCAAGTCGAGTGACACAGAGTAAGAAACTTGCCTTGTACTCACGGAGTATCTGGTTTGAATATGGGCCGAAAAAGCAGTATGGATATTTGGGTTTTTTTCTTGCGCGAGTAATAGGCCACTGTCTCTTAGTGATTTCATTAACTATCTTCGCATTTGTTTCGGAGCCACGAAACGTCTGCAGTGTCGTTAAATAACCAGTGGCGAGTAAACACAGTGGACAGTGGGGGGCGGCAGTGCATACTCAGACAGTAGGATCCTGATGTGCACAAAAGAAACCCGTGATTGACGTCGCAATGTGAAATTACCCTGCGACGCGACGCTTTGTTGCGTCCCTCAATGCAGTAGATCAATATTACGCGGCCTGCAACCTTGCGGTGGCGTTCCAATATCCTGACAGCAGATATTACCGGCAGGCTGGTGTACGTGAAATGGTTTTGCCCACGTACCTACTCTGGCGTAGCTGCATATTTTCGTCAGTATTTTTAAATGTTTGCTTATTTATAATTTTTATAACACACGCGTTTTCTAGTCGTCTGTAGGGTCAAGACTGCTCGCAGGTACCTCCCATGTATCACATAAATTCTTTTACCTAGTTACTATGCAGCCGTGTCACCACACAAGCTTCTCCGATAGTCGGAGGGACTAAAATGTGTGTTTTGTATTTTGTGTAATGAAATTCTCGAAAGAACACAAGTTCTCGAGAGGAGTAAATACAGCAGAAGGTGCATAAGGTTATCACATATGTGTTGAAGGTACAAGTTTTATAGGATATTGCACCATATCGACTAGTAAATACGAAATCCTTGCTTGGCCCTGCAAATGGAGGCACTGCGACCGTCCGAAGCGTTGGTAACTGTTTACCACTCGACATGGCGTAACGGCTCACCAAGATTCGAATATTAGAAATCCGCACTTCCTCGGTAACAGTGTGGAACGATATTGTAACTTCTACGACGCGGTCTGCATTATGCAGCATTTCTCCCTACAGTAGGCTACGTACCTCTGTGTTGTCAGTGTATTCTAACAGCAATTTAAGTTTATCAAACCAGATCGTTCATTATTATGGGAACCATTACTTGTAAGCTGGTGGTCCTGGCTAATGACAAGTGACCTTCATACCGAGACCTGCTGATACACGTAGCCTACTTGTACTTCACCGTACTGTGTCGACTACACTACAGCTCCTCCTGTAACAGGAAGTGACATGTCCTTCATGCGCATCACACCAAGATTACGTGTCAATCCGCTCGATACAGTTAACTCCAATGTGGTTATGCTATTCCAGATACATTGACTCACTTTCGATTTACAGAGCCTACTGAACTTGCATGGTGGACCGGGTAGCTCAGTTGCTATAGCGACTGAGCTACGGGCTGGACGGTCCGGGATCGAATCCCGTTGGGGACGAGACTTTCCGCCCGCCAAGACCGGCCCTGGGGCCCACCCAGCCTCCTGTAAAATGGGTACCGGGTCTTTCTCGGGGGTAAAGTGCGGCCGGGGCGTGCTGCTGACCACTCACACCCTTCTAGTGCCACGGTCTTGGAAGAGTAGAGCTATACCTCTACCCACCTTCTGGACCACACCGGGCCTGTAACGGGATCACTTTACCTTTTTACTGAACTTGCATGCAGATTGCCTTATCCCCGTATGTCGCCAGAATCAGTTACCCTTTGAGATTCCCTACAAACGTGTTTTCGGTGCCCTGTATTCATGAAGATGGCAAATTATTATTATTATTATTATTATTATTATTATTAGTTTTGTAAGTGACCTTTGCGTTGTTAGTACTTTAATAATTGATGATGATCATAATAATAATAATCATCATCATAATCTCCCATACGAGCAGCCGGAAGTATAATAACCATACACGTGTGCAGCTTGTGCGTTATTAAACGTCATTTATATGCTAATGTAGCCGGTTACTTTTTACTTCAGGACTTTGCGTGGAACCTGTCAGTATTATTACACAAATTTATCTGTGTGAGCTCGTTGATCTGCTTACAGCACTGATGGGGTGGTAAAGAAAGCGTGGTGTGTACGTATGTGTGTGTGTGTGTGTGTGCTGTGGTTGTCGTCTTCACCAGGTTGGACGAACAGTGATGTCTGATTACCTGTCAGGTTCTGGGTGAAAATAACGTAGCGAGTCAGTGAAATGAGGGTGTTCAGTAAATATGAGTATTATATTAGCTTTCGAGTTCAGAGATCGTGTTGGGAATCGATTGTAACCCGTGGCATGCGCTTTAAGGCTTTTGCATGTTGATCTGTATCCCAGTACCACGAACATTTACCGTTGGCTGTACTCGTAAACTGCTTGCGTCCGTTAGCACTTGCACTTGCCCGAACGTACGTCTTATATGTACTTATTGTGTCCGTTTATGTTCCTCTCGAGTGATTATTTTAATAATATCTCAAGGGTAGGTTTTTTCATGCTACTAGGTGGGAGTTACTGTATAGTGTACACTTTGGAAATGGTGTACGGCACCTCCAGACATTGCTCTCATAGGATTTTGACCCAACAGAGTTTGGTCACATAAGAGAGAAAAATAAATCTGCAGTTTTGAACAGTTATTTTATACAAAGTGTTTCCGGTCGGGAAAGTGAGTAGTTACATACTTTGAAGGTCCCGGGTTCATATCTTGTCCGGGAGAATAGCTATCCTGCCTGACTCTTTCATGGTTTTTATGAATTCCAACACGAAATGCCTGAGAACGGGTTTTATCTGACAATGGGCCACGACCGCTTCCTTCCACAGCCTTTAAACTTTCTGCCCTTCGACGTTAGTAATCTGACATGTGACAGCGTCATTAAATAAACCACAAGTAAATAAGATATGAAATCGAGCATTCGGATCTTCTGATATGTGACGCTGCGTTGCTGGGTAAGTGGTGCAGGACGTTTCGAAGGCAGATGTCGCTTTTATCTTTAAGGATTCAAGGTTCATGGACTGTGGACCTTAATCCACTTACCCAGCCACTCTATGTCACATCCCAGAAGATCGGAATCCACGATTACACGGCTGTGAAAACCTTAACAAGGTAGGCAGTGTACGTATAACGTGACATGACGCGTGTTCGTGAAAACATTGTTGCAGTAGAGAAGCAATAAGTGTTACATATTCCGAAAGCGTGTGTTTGTAGCCTTAGGTACCCAGCATAAAATGCGCATGCGCCATGTCGTCTGTGGCCTGCCCTGCTCTACAAAATGTTTCTACATATTTCATAAACGGCATGATATACGATAAGAGTTATTGAAATTAAAATGTGTGTTCTGATTTTCTCTACAACGTTTTTCTGTAAAATTTCTCATTCTAAGAAAAACTGAGCGAGATGTGATCAAAATTGTATATTGGTCTTCATGTGAAGTACCCTTTTGTCCGATTTTAATGAAACTTGAGTTTTCTCGACAGATTTTCGAAAAATGCTCAAATATATTTCATGAATATCCGTCCAGAGGAAGCCGAGTTGCTCCATGCGGACAGACGTACAGACATGACGAAGCTAATGGTCTTTTTCGCAATTTTGCGAAAGCCCCTAGACGCTGAAAAATACAAAATGTTTGATCAGAGTGTCACATGGGTATGCAGTAACGTATGATGGGCTTGGGGTGACTTATGATGGATATGCGGTGACGTTACACCAGTGATACGGTTGTGCTTTTGTCTAAAGAGCTGATGATATTGTTCATTCTGAAGACTTAACCCACCTGACTGCACTCCAGTCACACAGTGACTCTGACAATTCCGATGATTCGGTATCGTTAAGTAAATGTTTTTGAAAAATACAGTTTATTAGTACAGAACTAAACACATAGACTAAATTAGTTACTTCATCACGGGTAAATTTTTTTACCTGTTAACAGTGTAGCAGTCATTTTTTACAGAGATTTATTGCACAGAGGGTATATAGAGTGTGTAAGGATAAATTACAAAATTGTTCCTGTAACCAGTTTGAATAAATATTTACAGTATGGTACAAGTGGAACTGAATAATATGTATATAAATATAGGTCCATATGACGGCAGTGAAAAATATGATAAAAAAACACACTGCGACTTCCGGTAAGCTAATTAAAAGCAGTATATGCTTCGTACGTTTATATTTTTTATGCAAGCTAGTCAGGTAGGCTAGAGTATAATTCCCTATTTGTTGGACCCTGGGGGTTGGGGTGTAAGGGGCAATGAGCGAAAAATATAGCAGCCATTCATCCATGTCACTCTGCCGGAAACTTCGGAGTAACTACCCCGTCTACTCTAGCTTGCGGAGCCGGAGAAAGAAGAACCTGACAGTAAGTATGGATCGCTTATATAAACAGAACGTTGCCACGAGTTGCACCTTTCGCATTACTTCTACAGCTGAAGTTGTTAGCGAGTTGTGTTTGTTCTGTAGAAACTCTTTAATTTCGGAAGTGCTGGGGTACGAACCAAGGGTATTTGGGAACGGATTTGATTGCCACAGAATTGCCACAGAACACCTGGTGATTTAAGGATCTCGTCGTATTTAATTGAGCTTATATCGGGATATCGCGACAAGGATTGAACGGGTCAACGGTTTTGTTGAGTAACCTGCGGACTTAATTATCACAGAGTAGTGTAGGTCTCTACACATGAAGAGCCACGAACCGAACTGTTGGAAGCTGTTGGGAGTAATTAAACAGTACGGGAGCTTTTGGTTGGAGTCAGTCTTTTAATTTCTTACTGGTATAGTCACAGACGGTGGAGAATAAATTAGCGATAAACGGCATATGTCTGCTTCCTTATTTCGAACACTTTAATGTAAAACGTACAGTATAGTCAGACGTTTGTTGTGCATTGTCCTACGTTCAGGATCTCATGGGCAGTCGTAGGTTTCGGAAAGAGTTTTCATCGGGATGCGTAATGCACTGGAGTATACACCTGCGTTATTTTCTCTGCAGATGATTGGAGGAAATTGCACAATGGGGGGCTTCATGATCTGTAATCCGCACAAAATTTTGTTCGGGTGATAAAATCACGAAGAATGAGATGGGCAGGGCATCTAGCACGTATGAAGGAGAGTAGGAATGCATGCATGGTTTTGGTGGGGAGAACAGAGGGAAAGAACCACATGGAAGACGTAGGCGTAGATGGTAGGATTATATTAAAGTGCATCTTAAAGAAATATGATACAGGGGTACGGACTGGATTGATCTGACTCAGGACAGGGACGGGTGGCGGGCCGTTGTGAGTGCGTTTATGAACCTTCCCGGTCCTATAAAATGCGGGGGATTTCGTGACGGGGGGAGGACACGTTAGCTTCTCAAGAAGGACTCTGCCCCAGGGGGTTAGTGAGTTTGTTTAATAGCGGACCTGTTCTACCTTCTGTATCTGTATCTCGTAAAATGTTAATTCGTTTCGGGTTTTTCGACTAACATGCCTGAACTTCTGGCTGCGGAATATACAAATTGCTTACGAGGTATATTACGTAAAGTGCAGGCTGTCCTCCAGCTAATTTATCCTTATCTTATCAGCGTGTACGTGCTGCGTAGTAAGTTTTAAGCCATTTGACGGACTCTTAGTAATATTACGAGTATATACGAACTTCTTGTCAGCATGGACGCCCTACCTTTGTACCTTTTCATTTACTACAATCTTTGAGAGTGACATGACGGCGGTGCTAACTTTTTGAGTGGGATCGACGCCAGACACACATTTTTTGTACGTGAAAGATTCTTATTAAATATCGATAGATGTGTATTTTTTGTTTCAGCTATTGTTTTGTGAGAAACAACAAAATGGTATTTTGGTTCCAGTCAACACAACAATATATTATTTTATATTTTATTTTACCTTGATGACTACATGTTTCAGTCATTCGACCATCTTCAGGTCGCCTTCACAAAACTTACTCTAAGGTAACATGCAGTGCACTGCGTGTTACCTTAGAGTAAGTTTTGTGAAGGTGACCTGAAGGCGGTCGAATGACCGAAACACATAGTCATAAAGGTAATAAAAAATGTACAAAAGTATACTGTTGTGTTGACTGGAACCAAAATTCTGTTGTTTTGTCTCTTAGTTGAATAGCACAAGGGGATGTCATCTGCAACAAAAAAGTTTTGTGGATTATCAATATAAATATTTCCGCCACAATTAATTCGGATTTATACGGGAGCCTTGAAGTGTGCATGAAGATGGACCTTAGACATACCAGCAAATTCTGTTTAAATATGCCATTGAGAGTTACAAAAATGGCGATGGTTGGAAGCGCATCGCTGAGGTTATGTTACGTTACGCGCGTAATCTATTCAGAATCTTTGCCAGCACATACCACCGTCCTTTCTATTAATTCAAAGTTCTTGCCAACGGCATCGTATAGACTGACATATTCGATCGGAACTAGGCGTTGTAAGTTCCTCCCAGAGCTACTTAACACCTACGAGGCTGTACGGCTGTTTGTGCAGTGGACTCAGACACAGACAAGTAACGATACTTTCTTCATCTATCGCATTTGATTCTCCGAAGTTGTGCAGAGGTTTTAATTTCCTGCTGTGTTCACAGAGTTCGAAAGTGTCTTCACAACTTTCATTTTTCGACAGATTCAGTCATTGACATTATATATTCTTAAGTAAATTTCCTGAAAATTTTATGTTTTTTTAAATGATATTACACTGAAGCGGATTTTAGTGCAAAGGATTAGTTTCTAAAATATAAATTCAAAACTTATTGTTATTCCCGCTATGTACTGATTTATACGTGATTTCGGTACTCAAGTTTTCCACCCTGTTTTACTGTAGTGAGCCAGACATACGCTCTGAAGTGGAAACAGACCTCTCAAGGAGATGTTCATGTGGAAATGCAATACGTTTGCCACTTCCTCCACCCGTTTTCCTGTCGCCATTTCGAGCACTGGTGGAGTGTGCTGTTCCCTGTGTGGACGGAGATGTATTACATTGTGGTGTGGCAAGGAACCGGGAAATGTTTGAGATGCATGTGACGAGGTCTTAGCGGCAATGGTCGGTGTGGTATTTTTAGGGCGCGCGTCTTCTTTTGGCAACCACAGCAGCTCCAGTTTTAACCTACTGCGAGACGAAAATACAGGCATCCTGCTGTACAGCTGCTCTGCGGCGTATGATCTTCTTAGCCGAATTCCGCAGATTTTTTTTGCGAGCTTAGTCTTAAGTAAATAGGATGGTACACTGTTAAAAACTGGTAGTCACTCAGTTGGTCAATCAATTTTCTTTTCGAATTATTCAATTCATGGACTAGTCATGTCGCATGAAAAAATAAACCTCAGTTTAAAAAACAAATACGTTTCGGAAACTGGATCAGTCCCCGTCCACAAGTAAAAAATCCATAATCTGCGCAGTTGGGCTCCATCGTTATGCAGTTTCTGCAATGTATTTTCCCTCAAACTAATAACGTGTTTCATGGAGCTGTTCCTTTCCTGTAATAGTTTTGTGTTTATGTCATGCTGCTTTGCAACTTCTCGTTCGTGATAAATTTCGCTTCAGTAGACATTTAGCTAAAAACACGCGAATTTTGGCAGACAGGTTTTCAAGTCTTTGTATAAAGCGTCTGATTTTAACCAACATTTAACATAATAAACGACATTTAGCAGAATTCCGTAACACAAAATTCCACGAAAAACTGTGGAGCGATTGACTAATTGTTACATGCGAAATTATTGACGAGCAGACACTGCTAAGCCAATAGGGCCATTTTTTGCAATGTAGTGAATGCGCCAAAAGTTGTAAACTTTATCATTTTTACTATTAATAAATTTCAGTTCACTGGCTTATGGGCAATTTGTGGCAATTCAACGGGCGTTAGAAAGTGTACGTTGTAATAACAATCGACACATGCGAATTAACGTTAATGCTAGTGGAATAATGGACGCGCAGCGATTTTTGACGGCATTCATGTCGGAGGACATTTGTTTGAATGGATATTCAGGCAGCTGGATGGGATCAGTGTGGCCAATTAGTTCATTCAATATTTATTGTAAACAGGTGTAATAATCGTCGGCGGACGATGAATCCAGCAGACTTTTGTTTCTTATCCTTCTTGCGGTTAATACGAGTTGATGGAAAGTTTCAGTGTAGCAGAGTTTTTAGCTTGTGCCAGGTGCTGTTTTATAGGTCTTTATATTTACTGTCATCCCATTTAACCGACACATGCTAGTAACATAAATATGTTTTTTTTTAATATAATAAGAAACGTGTTATGAGTAATGAAAATAATAATTTTCAACTGCCTTTAGTGCGGCTAATGTTCATTTTTGGTAAACGGAGTTAGTCGGAACCTCTCTAGCGAAGTAATGGAGACTGGATGATAATATTAAAATGGATATTAAAAGTTAAGAGGAGGTGCGGTTGTGGGCAGGAGTAATGTGGTTTATAGTAGGTCCGAGTGGCTGGCTATTGCGAGCACGGCATTGGCCTTTGTGTTCCATACAAGATAC
>Ga0123354_10008668_pt1 | contig 15498 bp, 6 predicted proteins | sample TergutLab28metaG_2_FD_97872 | JGI IMG/M metagenome (GOLD analysis project Ga0123354, IMG submission 97872) | Labiotermes labralis P4 segment gut microbial communities from Petit-Saut dam, French Guiana - Lab288 P4 | ecosystem: Host-associated > Arthropoda: Insects > Digestive system > Gut ...
CAATATCTCCGTAACCATTGAACTTTGGATATAGGTGTTTTGGGTTATATCGGTATAGTTTGACCTAAGGAACACTCTCCCGAAGTTAGGTTCTTTCCTCCTGGGACACCCTGTATATATACACATACATACATATATACATACAAACACTACTGCTACTACTTCTTAAGTCTCTCTCTCTCTTTCTCCCTCTGTTCTCGTGCTGTGACGTGTAACTAGTATTTACCGATTCTTAGAACCAGACACTGCTGAAATCTTTGATACTTAAACCTCAAAGATACAGTTAAATTAATTCACATAAAATTACAAGGCACGTTCACAAATTCTAACTGCAGTATACGTATGTAATTTCAAAATACTGACGTGCGAGAGAAGATTGACGTCAGCAGTATAATGAAGACAAATGACCTGCAGGACAGAACGGGTGAAGTCAAATAATTGAAGATGGCTGCAATTTTAAGCATACAGGATTAAGGGAAATTTCTCAAAGAAAGCTCAATTTTCAGGTCGGTACAGAAATTAAGTAACATATGAAGAAAAGAACAAAAGTAACGTAGTTCACCCCTTAACTTGCCATGAATTCACAGAAGGGGTACACAGGTATAGCGCTTTCTTTAACCTCGACGCTAGATTGGGGTGGGTGTTCAACGCCACACCCTGGCCGCTTTACCACCGGCAAGACACCCACTACATATTGTATAGGAGGCCGGATGGGCTCCAGAGCCGGTATGGACTAGTGCGGAAAACGTCGTCCACACCAGGATTCGATCCCCAGGTCGTCCTGCCTACAGCGAGTCGCTATACCGACTGAGCTATCCCGGGTCGCATGAAGGCAGGAATATTAAACATAATTGTGCATAAATGTTTCAGTGATTCGTCGTTTGTGTTCATTACTTAACATTTGTGAGCTGGTTTACTGAACTTGCGTTTACGTTTGTATATAAAATATCAGATGGAAATTATCATATATTGGGCGACAAAAGAGATGTGACGTGGGACGATATTTATGAATTTCAAAAGATCGTGACCTTCTTACAGTTGTATTATGCCAGCAATCACTTGAATGGTGAAAAGAGCCACGATAGCTTAAAAACCCGGTCGATATTCGCACAAGTTGACACCCAAACAATTAAGGTATTCCTGAAGGTAGGAGATAACGCTGCATTGTTTAATATTTGTTGTCCTATGTTTCGAGGGTCTAAAGGTTCTCAGGAGACACCTCCATCGTTGAAGATGAGACAAATACATTCTCTCGAAACGCCGGGAAACAAACACCAGTGACGAAGAGTCATAACCCAGTAGAACGAACACTTCGACCACATCGCAGCACAAACACAAATGCTAGCACAAAAATGTCAGTTCGCTCTGCGGAACTGTGTTAATAGTATGATGGGTGTGCAGGTGTGTTCGTACACGAGAGACCATCTTTATATATTCGTTCTTCCACACTTTGTTATTTTTTTTACCGCGGTGTCATTACTTCAAACCATACAGCGTCAAATGGAGGATAGCTGAAGATGATGAATTGGATGTGATTTGGAAGGAAACGTTTTTAATATAATCTGGTACTGCCCCGAATTTTTGCCTTTAGGGAATAAGAAACTTTATTAACCACAAACGGCGTCCTGGCAGATATCTGAACTGGGCATTTATTGAAGAGATGTCTGTAAATAATAGAGAGTCACCGTTGTGCCAGTCTGCTTGGTGATTTATCTTCATCTTTAAGCACCGAGTTTCTTTCAGCGGTCTGCGGCGAAACAAATTCCAGTCCCTGAAGGGATTTTCTCTCACGGTACTGTTCAGAGTTGCTGCATGCATTTATGTTTAACCATTTACAGACTAAAATCAATCTACATTATGTAAAAAAAAAAATCCTTTCGAACTCCACAGGGAGAAGAGTGTGCTTCGATTAGATAGACAAATTGGTGGATGCTGTATAGGGCAATAACTGCTCTTTCTTGGGAGAATTATACGTATTACATAAATAAACTGTGCAGATGTTTCAGTATTCAACGTGGCGGTACATGTAGTTAACACTAAGATTTAAAGAGTGCTACTGTTGGTGCGCCTGAATGAGGCATTACACGCCAAGCTGACGTAAGTTGCCGCCGAATATGGCGGTACCGTTTTACACACTCGTAGCGCGAGCGTTGTTTCCAACATTACATGAAGTGGAAGTGTGTCTGTCACCAAAATTTAAAACTACTTCCGTCTTGGGCAGCAGGTGAAATTGCATCCATGCGTCATCGAAGGGTTAAAGAATAATAAGAAACATAAAATGTGTACTTAAAGACTCTCCATAATCTTCAGAATATACAGCGATTATTTCTCTAACGACATTCTCAGTGTTGAACCGTATAATTTATACCTAATATTTTCCGTGAGGTAAGAATCAAAATTTTAAATATTATGTAATGAAATGCATGTTTTGAAATGCTAAAGAAATGTGGTGTCAGTGTGCAGAACTGATTCATACTGTTCGGCTGAGGCCCGAAGGTGCGTCCTTATGTCAGAATCTTCGAGTTTGAGTCAGAAAATAACATGTTGTAACATTACAAGAAGCCGGCAACTCTTCCTGCTCCACTGACTACGTTTTTAGTTTGTTTTAATGACGGAAACGAGACGCACCAAGTGGCATACACTGATGTTTAAAATATTCAAACCTTTCAAACAATATGGATAAAATGAGCTGAATTGATTCTGTGTAATTTACAAACACCTTTTTAAGATTCTGTTCTTCTGCAAAGTGAGTCCGTGTCACTGGGTATACGATTATAGGCCTTTCAATAGAATATCGTAAACCACTTACCCAGTGATGCAGCGTTATTTCCAAGAAGAAGGAATCTTCGATTACGCATCTGAAAACTTAAAAACTCTCAAAATGTAGTTTTATTGCGGTGTAATATTTTCAATTAAATATTTGTTATCTGCAGAGCTTCATATCTTATTATCACTGTAATATCTGATGTAGAGTACAAATTATGTGGGCTGTTCTGTAATTTTCTCAATTATTTTAATTTAATCGCTCTCAGTATCAGATATTCTTGTCAGATGTACCTAATTAGGCTTACAAGCAACAACCTCGTACCAACTGCAACAGTACAGTACGAACGCTACTGTTGCAATTTGCATCTCGCTTGCTTTTGCTGTCGTTAAGCTGGGAGCCGAGATCCATAGTCATGTGTTACATGCATCACATTTCTGAAGGAGACAGGGTCCGACATTAGTCAGCTCTGGGGGTGCACCAGTGGGACTATTGTAATTATCAACCCGCGGGGTTCGAGGAAAAAAGACCCAGAATTAACGGTTATTGCCAGGTCTCAAATCTCCACCCTAGTCCTACGGGCGACGGCGCCAGGGGAGGGGGATGGAGATGGATGCAAGATGAATGGACAAAGAAAGAAAGGAATAAAATGCAGCAAGGGGGCGGAACTACCATGAGTGAGGAATGGAGAGATGCTGAAAGTTTAGTTGCTTCCGTAATCCTACACGGACTTCAGTTAGTAGTGCTTGTCTTACATCTGAAGAACAGAATTAGGAAGAAATTTCACTACGTTCTGCATTCTTCATATCTTTCATTTTTGTGGAAGAATATTTAATTTATGTGTTGTATTTTCAGTGACTAAGGGACTTCGTGTACCATAAATAACAATCCAAATGAATAATAAAACAAATCAAGGGTTGTACATTTAAAATTGTAAGAGAATTTTATTTTGTGAGCACTGAATTAACGCATTCATCTTCCTAAGAATATTTACTGAGACACGACCTAGACTTTTCGTCGTAAGAGACATAATTTATGAAGTCGAGTTTTAAATACATTTTTTTTGTATAAATTGTTGCGGCGTGAAAAAAATCGAGTATCCTTCATCAGAAGTTTCTTTTCACCGTACTGTACTGAACGCTTTCAGATAAGGGAAATTTGGCGCAAAATAATTATGACCTTAACATGCGGGGGGACGCGGTGGTGCAGTTAGTTAAGGCACTGAATTCAAAGCCGGAAGGTCGCGGGTTGGATTCCCAGTGTTGTTAACAGAAATTTTCATTGACATAATCCTTCAGGCATCACTATGGCTCTGGTGTCGACTCAGCCTCCAAATGATTAACGGGAATAGTTCTTGGAAGTATGGGCGGCCAGTGGGTAGGACTAACAACCTTACCACCTTCATGTGCCGATTGTCTTGAAATCTGGGAGCCCTAAACTCTGGAAATCCATGGGCCTGCAATAGGCCTAAAAAGGAAATGTTGTACCTTTGCTTTTACGCAAAACATGGCACTGTGAATATCTCTTAATCATTTCGTGAGAGAAATTAGTAAATCGTGCCTTACGTCTTCAAGCGTCAGCGGCTTAAAAGCCTGAGAGAATATTCTAAAGTCTCTGTTGGTGTATTTATAGTGAATTTTTGGAATGCCTCTTTAAATGAAAATTTTACTTATGAATATTCGCTAAAATAAGCGATATGTATGTATGTACGTATGTGCGTAGGTATGTACGTACGTATGGAAGTACGTATGTATGTACGTACGTACGTATGTATGCATGTCTGTATGTACGTATGTATGTATGTATGTACGTATGTGTGTACGTATGTACGTAGGTATGTACATACGTACGTATGTTTGTATGTGTGTATGTATGTATGTATGTATGTACGTAGGTATGTACGTACGTATATATGTATGTATGTATGTAGTATGTATGTACGTACGTACGTAAGTGCGTAGGTATGTACGTACGTGTGGAAGTACGTATGTACGTACGTAGTACGTATGTATGTATATATGTATGTATGTATGTATGTGTGTATATTTCTGTTCAAGAAGTGAGCTTCTCCAACTACTCAACCCTCCAAGCGACTAGCTGTTTCATGAGCATGTTGACATAGTATTCATATTATATGAGACAGTCTTAACGCTTATATGCGTTTGTTGTTTTCATCAGCACTTCAAATCAGCTTTATGCATGGTCATTGATTATTTAAAATATATTTCTCTCTTGCCGTCTCGTTGTTATCCACTGGTAAATACCAATCGAATATTATGTAGCATTCGACAACACTTATTACCCCAGAAGACACCAGTATTCAGCAACACCGCTGTCAATATCAAGTCTTCAAGTGGTATTCTTAATCCTCCAGGCACTAAATTAAGGTGTGTGAATGGAAATAAACTTCCATGCATGCTATTTACTCTTAATATGACGGCGAAAGGGAGCCAGGCCTTCAAGAATTATAAAAGAAATACGACATAAAAACGGTAGTAGGTAATATTACTTTAGTCTGGAACAAGTAAATAAAAAAATACGAAAGTGTGTAGAAATTCCTGGTGTGAAACATTCTGTGTGAAGTCACTTGAGGTGACTCTACTGCCTTTCTCACATTTATGGGTGATGGCATACACATTTCGGCATTTGTTACATCTGCCGTGTTCGTTTCTTACATGCCTGGTATTGTTGTCATTAGGCATTCGTCATGTCGGCCATGGACAGACATGGCAACACGTGGGCAACATATCAGACAGAAAACATGAATTCGTCCAGAACTAAACACTACGAGTGACTACATTTAGTGGAGTGTGAGCACTAACAGTAGCAAGCTTACAGTGGAATTAGAAACACATTGTAAAATAACTTGTGTGACACAGTGTAACATCACATGTGTAACACAGTGTAACATAACTTGTATAATACATTGTAACATACATTGTATGACAGTGTAACATATCGTAACATAGCCTGAATAATACAGTGCAACATAACGTATGTAACACAGCGTAACATAACTTGTATAAGAAAGTGCAACATAACTTATGTAACACAGTGTAACATCAATTGTGTAACACGGTGTAACACAATTTATGTAACATGGTGTAATATCACTTGTATAACACACTGTGACATCACTTGCGTAACATAGTGTAACATAACTTGTGTAACACAGTTTCACATCACTTGTGTAACGCAGTATAACATCACTTGTGTAACATCTAGTGACAGCAGTACCAGACATGTAAGAAATACGATGCTGAAGATGGAAGAAAACATGCAGAAAGACCTATGCCAATCCGAACAAACGTGAGAAGACATGTGGTCTCCACAAAACCACAAATGAACAAGGTGTACACTATGAACAACGTCACATTTGAAGTCACTAACTTTAATAAAGCAACTGAACAGTATCAAGAACGAAATATGAAGCTGGCAGTTGAAGCTGGATTCTAAGAAGATGACATATTAGGGCACTAAATGAAATTTAAACTCTTACAAGGAAAAAGTATGGACTTTTTTAACTCACCTCAGATATGAAGGTACTGTTATATTAAGGAAGACAATGCAGCAGTATAAATGTAGGATAAAAAATTATATTCACAAACCTTCAGATATTTCGATGTCTTAATTCTGGAGGAAGATGAAACAAAAGGAGAGATGGGTCGGTTTCGAGTGGAATAAAATTTTTTCCTTGTCTCTTACCAACAACTTAAGAGAGAGAGAGACAGAAAGCAGCGTACCAAACCAACGAATGTGAAAACATTATTGCCTAGCAAATGTTCTGCCTCAATCTTCTACATTAGAAAATTTAACTGCAGACACAAAGTGAAGGTGATGCATCTGCAGGCGCAGACGTGGACGAAATTTCAAAAGTTAGCAGCTGCTGGTTAATGTTGCCACCTCTGCCCAGTTCACATATACTGCTTGTTTTACAAAAGATCCATTAAACAACTGACAGGCAGTAAAATATAATATACTAATAAGATTTAATGTATAAAGAAATTTGTATTAATTCATATTCATTTATTCCTTAAGTGTAATTTACAGTTAATCGAAATTGTACTTTCCGCTTCTTCCAAAAAATGTTCTATAAGAAATTTTTACAACTTTCCTGGCAACACGGACTGGAAAATTTTACTTATTTTAAAACATAAAAATAATGAGCAATTTTTGATGCCAACCAACTAAAATTCGTCGGAAAAGTACCTAAATAACCAGTTTATGCCTATTTACCAACATATGGATCAAATATTAGAATTTCACACGCATTTAAATGAAAAGTCAGCGTCGCTTCTAAGAGATTTTCGCTTATGACCATAAATTCTGGAACCAATTTCGCTCATTAAACGAAGTATTACAGTATCTCCATTCGTTTCAAGGGCGAACTACTTCATTTTTATGAGTGCAGTGAGACTGAGACCCTTGGAAGTTTCCGTATAAAAAGGCTAGTGTATTAGGGGATGATGATAGACGTATACGAGGCACTGGCAAAATGGTACTGGGAGGGGAAAATCGAGTTTATCGAAGAGTAATTTGCTATGGAGCAATGTGGACTGTCATGCACATGAACCAAACCCTTTGCCGTAAGAAGCCAATGAATAACAGCCTGAACTATAAGGGTTAATCGCCGAATAGTTTGCTATTCGACATTACAATCCACACCATCACGAACACGACCACGTCCATGACGACACTCAAAATAATACGATGATGATGATGATTATGAGGTTGATGATGATGATGATGATAATAATAATAATAATATACGAAACAATAGTATAAGAAGAGAGGAGACTATCACGTCTCCTATACACGGACGACCTTAAAATATATACAGAAACTGAAGAAAAGAAGTTACATTTATTGATTGATAACGTAAATATTTTCAACAAAGACATTACGAAAACTTCTGATTTTGAAAAAAAATGCGTCACTTAAAATATTATAAAAAACGAAGTCGGAAACTAACAGTGGAAATATAATAATACTGAGGAACTGCAGCCAGAAGAAACATAATAATATCTAGGGATATAAAAAAAACCAGCAAGTCGACCACAGCCCCTGACTGTGCCTAATCCCACCGACATTCTGGGATATGTGAAGGTGTCCCAGCAGATTAAGTCAGTTTAAGTCAATAACAATAATAATAATAATAATAATAATTTTTCAAGAGAAGTACAAGGAACATAAGACCCGTGAAAGAAGTATAATAATAATAATAATAATAATAATAATAATAATAATACAATTTTTGTACAATATTTCTACTTCCAGGTTCTTGAATCTTGTCAGATAATCTCCTTTGCTTTTCTTCCAAATCATCTGTTTTCTCTGTGCTATTGTCTATGCATTGTAGCCAATTAATTCCCTAACTTGCACACAAGATAATTTTTCTGTCTGTTTTCTATTTCCTACCGCAGAGCTAACAGCCAGTACTCACAGATAACATTAAACTCAGTCCGTACCTTGCGTGTATGTACGTTAGCCACGGCTGTTAAAGGGACATGACAGCATCGCGATTCGAATTGCACTCCCACTCCTTTCAGTACGTGAATAAACTTGCACTTAATTTGGGGCGTTATCCTTTCTTGAAAGTTTTAGACAAGTACAGTAAACTGTGACGCTGACAAGGTAAGCAATGACAATTCTGCCTTTTACATTTATAGGCCTAGTACAGTATTCTATCCACAAAGATGCAAGTAATTAAACTTTAGCACATTCATGAAATCTTTCCAGAACTCCTTGTTGTTCTCTGTACGTTATATTTATAGCAGATTACTATTCATGCATGAAATCCGTTCGTATGGATTCAATATACTGTTTATACTTGCATTTTTATTTATATTAATTTTACCATTTAATCGCGCGTAACTACGAGTGTTTGAATGGTAATGAACTTCATTTGCTAGTGTATTAGTCAGCAATATCCCCTGAAAGTAGTCACAAAACTAGACATACTCTATATGTAAGGGCACTAGGCGCACAAAATTAATGCAACCATAGCTACCTCAAAGCAATGGTATCAACTATAACTCTAATCCAAGTGGCTTTGAATAACGCGCCTCAAATTACCGCACGGAGGAACCTCATTTAGAGAAAGGGAACGGGCACAACTGGGTGTGTAAGAAAAGCATATCCTCTTCAAACAGCTTTTTATTGTAAAGAGGTATTTAAACACACGGAGTTATTAGGACATTTTTTCCCTTCTACAGATACTGGTAATTTGTAAGTAAAATGTTTTGTAAGCTTTTTATATGCAAAATATTTTTTCCGTCTCGCTTTCTGAAGTCGCTTCTATCAATACAGTAAATAAGAGCTCTTTGTTATATTTTATCTATTCATGAAATACGAATTTTCACATTAATGGTGAATCAGAATTTTTTTACTTAATGAATTAACACATTTCACATTTTTCCTATTGAAAGTACACTCAAACGAAGAATACGTCAAACTGAAAAAGTGGCCTTAATAAGGAAAGTTTTTAACTGTATTCCATGAAATTAGCTGATCTTTCAACTATACATATTCTTGTTAAAAGGATCATATGTCTGTGAAATTCAGATTTACAGGCTTTATGAAGGAAGCGTTTGGGTGAAAATTTAGACGTAAAACAGAAAGGGTAAGAAAAGAATGGAGACAATTACATAAAGGGAATTACAAAATACTTTACAGTGATCAAATCAACAGGAATGAGATGGGTGGGACATATAACACTCATCGGAAGAATTGTTAAATAAAAACTCTTAGCCCTGAGTCGGAAGGAAAGACACCACATAAAAGACATAGGAGCAGATAGGAGGATAATATTAAATATGTCGTCAAGAAAGTTTTTAAGTGGATAGGGACAAGGATGATGTGCTTGAAGGTGGATATAACTTGTGGGATTCCGTGAACACGTTAATGAATTTTCGGGTTCCATAACAGGCGGGTAATTTATTGAGGCATTTGCGGCTGCCAGCTTCTAAACACTGTGTCCGTTTCATTAATATGGTTAGTTAATTTTTTAGAAGAACATAAGAGTACGTCCAGTTCTGTAGCCTTATATTCAGTTCAAATTCCATTTCTTTTAAAGGGCTTAGGAAACCACAGTGTTGTGACCCTCCAACACACACTGTCATATAAAGAGTTTTATCCAGCTTAGTATTATACCACTGAATAGTATGATATTTCAAATGAAATACAGATACTTTGTGACGTAATTTACAATGTTTATATTGGATAACCTAAATCACAAAAAAAGTGTAAATGGGCACAATGTGTTACGCGTTAGTTTTTAATTACTACACCAGAGGGCAGAAACAACAGATCAAACGCTAAACCATGAAAATATTTTGAATATCTACAGCACAGGTGGGGGTGCTTTGTAACTGGCCACTGCATTCACACGTCGTACGCATAACATCACAGTCGATGTTCGCGCTTCTGAAATTCTCATAATTACTGCTAAAAAACAATTCTCCCTGTTTTCACAGGTCGGCGGCTCGCTCGGAAAAGTTACCATAGCAGTCTAAAATCCACATAAGGGATTTTTCAATAATTCGTTCCAACACTCAGACCGACACGAGTGGTACCGGTGACCATCGGCCACGGGTGAACACACAATTTGCACGTACCACCTGGCAGGCAGTAAGGCAGCTGATATGAATTACACGTTGCAAATTATTCTAGCTGGTTTATGAATTTCCACACTTTAAAAATTTCTAATTATTAAAAACCTTAAACTTCAAAATAAGAGCGGGTGAGAAATTTATTTACTTAGTGATGTTTCAGTTAGCGTCGTCCTCCCTATTTCACATTATGCAGCGTTGAATGATAGGTGGTTACTTTAAAGTTAGTCATACCGTTGTGTTCTCGCATAATTAATTAATAAGTAAAAACCGAAAATACAACTTTATTTTGGCAATTTTTATAACAACATATTTCGGACCTAAAGGGGTCGTCATCAGGCTTACACTTGATAAGACACAAAGGTACATAAAACTGCATGTGTTAAAATGAGATCTCACTTTTTACAACTGAGTAATGTAGCCGCAATTTATTCGCTCGATTATCGAGTTAGGAGCGGGGTAATAAATGCACAAAATTCTTTCCTTCTTTCTACAATTATTTGTATTGTTTTTATAATTTAAAATTCTAGAGGAACATCCCTTGTAGGTCTGGTTCTAAAGTCCTCCAAAATATGTTACCTCTTCTTCTGGGAACATGCCAAATTCTTACTGAACACAAATGATTTCATTAGAATATTCCACAGAGATTGTGCGATTATTTTGCATACAAGTGGATGGACATTATACAAATAGGTACAAATATCCTTGTTACACGTGCCTCTTTCGTGTAATGTATATACATTTAGCTTAATCTACATATGTCTTTAGAACGCACTAAACTCATCATTTACTGCTCTTTAATTTTCACAAAATAAATTAATCTCCTGAGCATATACAAGTATAAGATTGAACACATCCTGGGGCGAAACAGTTTAAAATATGTAAAAAAATTAATGTGCTTAAACTTCATTTTCTTTCAGATACTAAGACAAAAAATCAACTAAATATCCGTCATACTTAACATATATTCTTTTTAAATACAAACCGCTACAAGTTTCGGTTAATCAGATGGGGCCATCATTTTTATACATGAGAAGAAAGTAAAATTTGCATTTGCAACTTTCCTGAAACCTCAGTTTTTACAATACTTAATTCCATGGGCAAGTGTAAAAATATATAAAGGTTTGCATGTAAATAAATAAATAAATATATAGTAAAATAGCAAGTGGGCTGTACTTGTATATCTTTATGTCGAAATGATATTAGTCATAACACGTAAGTTTTAAGATAATATAAGCAGTTGAATTCTTAGAAGCAACATGTGTATATTAGAATCCTACATGTTATAACCAGATAATCAGATAGACATAAAATGTTCAGGCTACGTCCAACATTAAGGGTTACTAATATTGTGTAAGTTTTATGAAAGAACTGAATTATAAGAACTGAATGTAAAAGTTGCGTGGAGACTAAAATCCTACAAGTCTATAAACGAAATAATTGCATATATATATATATATATAGTATATATATATATATATATAAAAAATATATGTTATATATATATTTGTTTAGAAATAATCATGTCACAAGAGCTACTTTTTTGTTATAAAGAATATCTCAACACAATTTGTATATTGACAGCGGATAGATCACTCCAATAATAAGCATTATACAACATAAGAAACAATATATTCAACTAAGCCTGAAAAATGTATGTATATCTAATTATCTGATAATTACAAGTAGGATTTGAAATGTATACACGCCGCTTCTATGAACTGAACTATTTATATTAAGTGCAAGCCTACTTCTTACGACTGATATGAAGTCGGCATAGAAGAAATAGTACACAGCTGCACCTGAACTGCTACTGTATACCATGTATAAAGGGTGTCCCAGGAGGAATGTGCCAGACTTCGGGAGAGTGTTCCTTATGTTAAAGTATAGCGATATAATCCAAAACACCTACATCCAAAGTTGAACGGTTACGGAGATAATGGCCAGAGAAAAGTGGGGGCTTCTTGCGGTTCCTAATACTGCAACCTGCACGGCTGATGCGTCGCGCGACAGTGCTTATGTCCTTGAGACTGGAATGCAGTGTTAATTGCGCCTGCGTGACGGTTAGTTGCTTGTACGGAGTTGCAAAAATGCCCTTTGTGTTTTCCCACGTGGAGTATTGTGACATGCATTTTCTGTATGGATTTTGAAACGGCAATGTACGTGCTGTTGTTGAAGAATACCAAACGCGTTTTCCCGACCGAAGGATTGATTATTACATCTGGGGCCACATGAAGACTTTAGTGTATGAAACTAAGGTCGAGTCAAGAGCAGCACTGCACGATCGTATTTTTGCAGCGGCTGAACACATACGCAACCATCCAGACAAGTTGCTTCTGCTACTCAGTCCCTGCCCATGCGTGCCGAAAACTGCTTAGCAACTGGAGAAGGACACTTTGAGCATTTACTGTAAAGCAGGTACTGTATTTTAGTACAGTTATGTAGTAGGCTTATACCAAAATGCGCAGTCAGCAAAGTTAAATCAGTACTTCCGTACTGCTGAATATTCATGCGCCATGTAAATTGCTTGGAACCCTAAGAACGACTACGGCGTTAATGCGGGTGTTTATGTAGTTCAATTTAATTGCTTTATGTCACTCATACGTTAATTACATGTTAAGTACAGATATTAACATTACAGAAATCACATATTCCTGCCAGTTTTAATATGTATTTGGTAATCAATAAGTGTGTAACAGCTGTCAACGTTTGAAACTTCTCTGACCATTATTCCGTAACCGTTCAACTTTGGATATATGTGTTTTGGGTTATATCGGTATACTTTAACATAAAGAACATTCCTCCTGGGACACCATGCATATATATATATATGTATACTTTTATGTAGATTTCACACATTACCTAGAATTAAAATATTGTAAGGAGTGAGATCTCACCCTAGAAAATTTTCAGGTGTACATTTTAATGGTTAACTTTCTATATGTACAGCCCGATGATGGCTAAATGATTCGCCGAAACATGTAGCTGTTTGTATCTCTAAAGCATATGTTTCGTTCTTGCTGGATTGTAAGTTTCTTAATCATAATATTTCAAAAGACGTTCCCTATTTCAGAGATAACACTACACACAGCTATTACACAAATCAATCAGTTTTCGTTCATAGAAGTAATCAATGTTATGTTTGAAATGAAACCGAATTCTCAAAATAAGCTGCGTACGCGAAATACCGTGTTATTATGTTACACATAGCAGGTTAACATTTTCAGGCTGAGTTTCCTTCCGCCGCGCTAATTTCGAGACCTTCGCTCTGCCGGAATGTGATGCAAGCAGCCCAAAAAACTGCCTTACCGGACTGCTTGATTCTTGAAGATGGGACCGACATTTTGCCTCGAAATATCGGTAACCAGTTATCAACCTATGTTGTATAACTTCCCAAAACCAAGGAAATAAGTGGTCACTGATATGTGCGGTTTTCGAGTCAGTTACCTGTATATTCGCCCGAATACCCTAAATGTGTACGTAACAATTTACCGAAACTATCTGCATATAAGACCAGAATGTCAGAATTACGGTCGAGTTTCACTTTGCTCTGACTAACTGCCCTACAGCAGCGGTAGTAATATCGTGTGTAGTGGCCGAATATAACCCCTGGCAGGTGGCACACCGCAAACACGCACTTTTTAAAAACGTCGTTTTGCAGTTTGAATGAAAAGTTATCTATTTGATACGCAATCAATCGAGTGCTAGTGTAGCATATTAAGTAATAAATTCCAAGGAAAAATAAACTGAAGCACTTACTCCATATCACCCTCAATGCCAGTCCTGCTAGCATAATGACATTCTGTTGTGTACCACTCTATGAAATACCTATTATATATGAGTGTCCGTTTGTGTGTGTGTAACCGTTTTACAGTTACAACGCGAGTTAAGGCAATTTGCAGGTATTGCAATACGCAGTTCGGACGTGGTTCGAATCCTCTTTCATAGTCGCTTTAACTACATGAATTTTAATTTTTTGATTTCAATGACAATCCATCTTCAAGCTATCAGGTACTATGCACTGTGACATGGACAAAAAAAAGTGACCGTAACACCAGCGAATAATTGGCAATTCCACTTTTTAACGTGAAATACTGCATGCCTATTTAACCTTTTAAGCCTAAGCGTTACTACATGTACGATCAGGTTTAACGTTCAGAAATTCTGTATTCTGCCCAAAATGTGTTTACATGCTTTTTAATGGATTTCAGAAAAAAAAACAGTGATCACATCTCTGTACACTATTAACTTACCGGTTTTTGTAACCGAGGAGCGTGTTTACTGCGCGGTATAGACTGGGTATTTCAATGCGGCGATCCCGTTTCGTCCTTAAATGGTTAATTTCAAAACTCCACTGCAGAAGGTAAAGTGGAGTTGCTTTGTGTTAAAAAGTAGCCGTATATTCCATGATTAGGATATCAGTACACTTACACTGGACAGTGTTCTTTCAGCTCCATGGGTGGTAACTGAGGCAAGAAAGGGGGCGTGGAAGAAAGCACAGTGATCTCATTCAATCGTTGAGGACCACAACTACAGAATGAGACAATTTCCAAGACCTTCTCTGTTTCCATCATCAGGATGGGGTGCCACATGCTACACATTAACAAAGCCCTCTCTAGCTATCAGCCGTATCACATAGTTAAAAGAAATCAACGTTTCGGGGACAATTACCTTCTCCACCATCAAGGAATTTAATCACATCCCTGGAAACGACAACGGTGATGGAAAGTTGGCTTCTGACGTCAACAGAGCCGACAGAGATTCTAAAAGGCTTGACTGAAGTTAGCTTAGGCGGTTAACACACCTACATACCTTCAGGGGTAACCATCAACTTAAGAAGGGTGCCAAGTGTAAATTATCTGCTGCTCGTTCAATGTGACACTGTCAGAGCCGTACAACCCTGCCGTATACACATACTGTCATGTACACATAAAGCACAGCAATTCATCCACATATTAACGGCCTGAATGTTGTTTAATCCTAAGCTATCAAAACGCTGTGTGTCTTCTCTTGCAAGCCTACTGTGCCTTTAGAATCACGTTCAGGAGCCATGTAGGGCCCACAAGAGAAGTCAAATATCTAACTACAGCTTTCGGGATTTTCCTCCATCGCTCTACGATAATG
>Ga0123354_10008669_pt1 | contig 15498 bp, 6 predicted proteins | sample TergutLab28metaG_2_FD_97872 | JGI IMG/M metagenome (GOLD analysis project Ga0123354, IMG submission 97872) | Labiotermes labralis P4 segment gut microbial communities from Petit-Saut dam, French Guiana - Lab288 P4 | ecosystem: Host-associated > Arthropoda: Insects > Digestive system > Gut ...
AAAGCCCGATTAAATCCACCGGAAATCCGGGTGTTACCATATATGTTCCCTGATCCTGCGCGGCCTGACGCACCCGTCTGAGATCCGCAAGAAGCGCATTGGAACGATCTGTGGCTGTCTTTTCAAACACTTGACTGCTATCCCGCCACCAGGCAAGACTTGCAGCCAGTTCCCGCTCCATAACAGATTTATCCAGATTTCCGGCGGGATGCCCGCCCAATAAAATATCGAGTCTTTCTCTTGCAAGTTCTTTTATGTTTGATCTGCCTTCAAAACCCAAAAGAAGTGCTTCTTCAGCGAGTGTGGTTTTTGTTTTTCCCTTTCGGGTCATTTCAATTCTATGACGCAGCCTGAAAAGCAGTATTGTAGTTACAAGATGCACCTTGTCTGTTTCATAAACGCCGCATCGTCCGGTTATCTGATCCGCCAGTTCTTCGTCATTTTTTTGTCCCAGAGCGGTTTCAAACATATAATCCGCCAAAACAGTAACCAGCGGGTTACATCGATGGATAAAAACGGCGTTTTTCTCCGGTGGATATGAAAAATTCAATCGTATTGTTTTTTCAATGCCTTCATTTCGCATACGATCTTTTAATTGCAGCGGCAGGTTCTCCGGGTTGAATTTATAGTATAATAATTGATCGTCCTTCATTATATTCTCCAATGGAGCGTTAAGGATATAAAGAGAATCCTTTACAAAACGTTCAACATCTTTTTCGTTTCCTAAAATTTCGTTTTGTCTGCGCCATTCAGGGAGCACATCTTCCGGCTTCAGGCTGCGCTGGGCGAATATTGTCCGGTTCCTGAATTCCCTGTCAGCGGCATTCCGCCACTGGCTGTCAATTTTATCCAAATCAATATCATCGCCAAAATCCAAAGTACCCTGGGCAGGCGCTTTTTTGGCAGGATGCATCAAAGCCGCTTTTACAATCGCGGTTTGTATCTTCTTTTCATCTTCCGGAATTGGCACAAGTATGCCCAGAGCATCCCGGATTATCTTCGCCTTTTTGATAATCACATTTAATATAAGGCCGTCAACCGGATTATTTTCACCATAAAGCATAACACAGCGTACTTCTTTTGATTTTTGCCCAAAGCGGTCAACTCGGCCTTCACGCTGTTCATGGCGGGCGGGATTCCAGGCAAGATCGTAATGTACAACAGCGTCAAAACCATGCTGCAAATTGATCCCTTCGGAAAGGCAATCGGTTGCGACAAGAACCGGCAAATCGGCCTCGTTTACCAAACTCTCAACCTGTTCCTCGCGTTCATCGGAACCAATTTCCCCGGTTACGCAGGCAATTTGTACGGCAGGATTATCTTTATAATAATTCTGCAATTCTGCGGCAACATACCGGGCAGTTGCGACATAGCGGCAGAATATTACCGGCTTGAACCGGGGTTTGGAATTCAGGAGAGTATCAAGTTCTTTTGCCAATAAAGCAAGTTTCGGATCGTTTTGTATGCCCTTCAGCGATTCGGTTTCTTCTATCAGGCTTTTCAGTAAAGCATTTTCTTCCAGGAGCCCCGCCGGTTCTTCATCATTCACCGAAAGTTCATCACCAATACCGTCCATAATGCGTTCATCATCAAGTAGAACGAGTTCTTCGCCTGATTCGGCTTTAGCTCCGTACAGCCGGGTAGTTAATGCCCGTTTTGCGGAATCGGGAGAAGAAGATACACAGCGCAGCAAAGCGACTACCGCATACCAGATGACGGCAAATTCCCTGCCGCGCGATCTTTCCGCTTGCTGGGCCAAATTAAAACAGTACCCGCGTATTTTCTCAAAGAAAGCGTCCCATTTGCCGGAAAGCGTATATGCCGCTTCTTTTGTTTTACGGGCGGGAAATAATGATTGATCATTCCATTCGCTTATATCAATCCGCCGCCGCTGGACAAAGTAATTGCCCAACTCATCGCGCAGTACACGGTTTTGATTATTTGTGACAGTATCATTCAATGCAAGGTTCGCAAAATCCGGACGCAGCAAAGACAGCAAATTGGAAAACCCTGCCTGATTACCCGAATGCGGAGTAGCGGTGAGCATAATTAAATGACGATTTGTATTTTCACTGATTTTTTTTAAAAGTTCATATCGCTGCTGTTTTCCCTGGCCAAGACTGGTACAGGTATGCGCTTCGTCAACAATTACCATCATCGGCGCGCTGGCTATAAAGTAATCCATGTGCCGCGGTATTTTTATATAATCCAGACTGGTAACAGTCGCGGTGTAGTATTCAAAAATGGAAATATTGCGCGGAGTATCCCGTAAAAGGCGGTTAACGTTTGCCGCTGTAACCGCGGCCGCGTCTATGTGAAAATGATTTTTCAATTCCAAAACCCATTGTTCAACAAGGTGGGGCGGGCATAATACCGAAAAACGATCAATTTCACCGCGATCAAGAAGTTCTCGCGCAATGAGAGCCGCTTCGATGGTTTTACCGATACCAACATCATCCGCGATCAGCAGCCGGATCGGATCTTGTTTAAGGGCCATTAGAAGCGGCACAAGCTGGTAAGCCCTCGGCTCTACGGCAATGTTTCCAAATCCGCGGAAAGGCCCCGCTCCGGCGCGGCATTTCATCAGCAAGGCATCCCGCAGGAGCCTGGCGGAATAGAACGGCCCGGGTTTGCTTATATCCGGCGGGGGGAAAACCGCTTCTTCAACAGGCATTACCTCAAGGCCGGGAATAATGTATTGAATTTCATCTTCACCGCCGCCCAAAGGCCGGAGCAGAAGACAATCGCCGGCGGAAGGTTCCACAACCCATTCACGGCCGCGGGCTCGGACAAGCGAACCTGGTTTATATTCAATACAATCCTTCATTTGTGTTCCCGTACCACCAATTTAAAACCTTTATTGACTATGTAATCTTCAGCTTCCGTTCCCGGATGCTGACTGAAGACAACAATTTTCTCATTTTCATGAAATTCATCCGCCGTCCACCTGCCGCCCTTTACCGGATAGTTATATTGTATACCATCCCTGCTGCTTCTGCTTTTATGGATATTTTGTATTTCCGAATTGGCCAGCGAGAACAGGATTTCTTTTACAAGGGAATTTTTACGATCAATAATTGCGTGCTCACTCTGGTTATAATAAGACAAGAGGCAATTATAGCAGGCGGCTACGCACTGATCATTAGTATCTGTTAAAACATCAGCAACATCATAATGCATAATTTCAAGAGATTTTTTCGCAATTCGGGAAAGCTCGCCGGGATCCTGTGCAATTCTGTTCAGTACTCCGGCGCCTCCTTCGGAAGTTTCATAGAATAGCAGGTAATTGCGTTTTTCGGCATTTGGCAAGGGTTCCGCGGCCATTTCTGCTTCTTCAATATCATAATACCGTTCAATTCCCCGCTTAAGGGCAGCCTGCAGGGTTACCATGACGGTATTATCATATTGCGTTTCTGCGGGCTTAAAAAGGAGAATGTTCCTGTAATCTTCAACATACGGAACAATACGCTGCGCGGTGTTTTTATCAATATCACCCGGTTCATCATCTCCGTTTTCTTCCGTGTCTTCACCTTTTCCCCATCGCCCGGAAAGCGGATCAATATAAAATCCTTTTGCGTTTTTATCTTTCCGCCTTTTCCATCCGTAATTCAGCCGCCATAGAGTCGCTGTCGGAGCATACATCAAGGTACCAAAACATTGCCCCTGACAGATTATCCGGCTTTCAATAATATCTTCTTTATTGACTTTGAACATGGTCTGCAATTCATAACCGATTCTCTGACGTTCTTCATCATTTACGGAAATTCGCATACGCGGCCTTGTTTCCACAGTTTCTATCCGGTATATATTGGCAACCTGGCTTTGCGCGTCCAGCGGAGTTCCGCATAATTCACAGCGCTCACTTAAAAAGGCCTCCCCGATATGTCCATAACCGCATTCCGGGCATATTTTAGCGGTTTGGGTTACCAATTTTTCCGTTGCGCTTACCTGTCCGGCCGCGGTATTTATTTTAGCCCTGAAAACCTGGTAAGTTTTGCCTTCGTGATAAATAAGGCTGTTCGGCCCAAATTCAGAGATGCCCAAAAACCGGGGCCGGGATATCATGGTTCCCCTGTCTTCATTATTCCGTGATCTGGTATCACCGGAAGGAATCCACGCCATAAGGGGAAGACGGGGGAAGTTATACCCGGGAAGGAACCCCGCGCTGGCCAGATAACGGTATATATAGAAATCGGAATTCTGTCCGTTTGATGACAAAAGAGTTTCGTATTGCCGGCAGGCGTCGTCATAACGGTACCGGGCGTCTTTTCGATCTTTTGGAAGGCTGGAAGGGCTCTGGACTATTTTATTGGCGCTTTCCATCTGGCGTTTGGTTGCGCGGAAAAGTTCCCGCCAGCGTTCAAAACTCCTGTCAAAAGAACTGAATATATTTTTAAATTCAGTTTCAACAAAATCATCGGTAAGCCATGAAACAGAATCTCCCAATGTTATGCGCAAATCATTGCAGATGCTTTTTGCCTGCCCAAGCGCCTTTTCAACGGCCTTGCTGTTATTCAAATCCTGTTCATATTTGGGCAGGACAGGAAGTTCATATTTGTCTATATCAAGTAAATCCCGTATGCCCGGCGGCAGAGTTAATTCCAGGCTTTGCAGCCAGATTGAATGGAGGTGGCTGACAATCAGTTCCCTGTTCGCGAGATCAAAAAGAGGCGTTTTTACCTTGCCATACACCATATCGCTTGTATGATTGAAAAACCATTGGTCATGGGGGCTTTGAGCGGCGCAATAGGCCACAATCAGCGCTGCCTGTCCGGAACGGCCGGCGCGCCCTCCCCGTTGAGCGTAATTGGCCGGCGTCGGGGGTACATTACGCATGTACACCGTATTAAGGTATGAAATATCTATCCCCAGTTCCATTGTGGGAGAACAGTATAAAACCGGAAGCCGCTGCAGGGCCGTTGATTCACCCAGTCCGTTCCACCATTTCTTGTCTTTTTCCCCAAAACGGAAACGGGCTTCCAGTATTTCCCTGTCACGCGGCGCAACCTGAGCGGTATGTTCATGAGATTCATAATCAAACAGATTATGATGCTTATTTGCCATGGTTTGAGCTGTTCTGATATACAGCTTCCGGAAAAAACCATTGGCGGTTTTTTCCGCTTCCGCATCCGCTGTCAGACGCCATACCAGAAGGCTGCTGTTCAGGCAATACCCTGTCATCTGTCCGCCCAGGTTTTCCTTTATAATAAAACCGTAATCAATTGCCCATGTGAGTACATTTTCAATTATGGCGGTATAGACATCTCCTTTCCAGTTTTTTGAATTATTTTCAAATTCCGTCCCTTTCCAGAAAAGCTTTCGTTTAATCAACTGCACTATCCTTGACCGGGGACCGGCGCTCATAATTTCATCCCTTTTTCCCCGCCAGTTATCATCAATTTTAAGAACCAAATGGTTTGTTACCGCAAGTAATTCATCCTGCGAGAAAGCCCATGGCTCTTTCAGGGCGGTATAGGATTTATTGCGATATTTATCCTGTTCATTATGAGACAAAAATCTTGAAGCAATACAGAGATTTTTCTTCATTTCATCAAAAACAAGTTCAAACAGGGCCGCTTTTTTCTGAAGAGGAAGTGACGATATTTCCGACATCAATATTATACTTGTGTCATCCTCAAAATACCCGGTCAATTTATCATATTCTATTTTTATCAGGTTCAATGCTTCCAGAGAAGGATTATTATAACGCCAGCCCTTCCTGATATCGCGTAACAAGCGGTATCCCAGAATGAAGCGTAATGTGCTTTGCGCATCAGCTTTAAGATGGCCGCGAAGGCCGGGATTTTGCAGGTATTCCGCACCGGTTTCATACGATTCATCGGCAAAACCGATTGCATTAAACACCGCCTCGCTCAATTCATTTTCATGAAGCAGATTATTGTTATTTTCCAGAGCCGCCAGTAACCCGCTGCGTATGGTTAAAAGAAAAATAAAATCATTGAAATGCCCGGATTGCAGGGCAGCGTCCTGCCGGTTATCGGTAAAACCCAGCAATTTTCTTTTGGCTTCATCATCTTCAAAAAGATTGTCAAGAAAACTCATGGTAAGCATGGTAGTTGCGGAAGACCGACCTTCACCGGAAAGCCCCGAAAGCCGGTTTATATCCTTGCCCTTCGCTTCATGGGTAATATGGCAATGGGGACAAAAACGAATCGCCCCCGGTATGTAGAAAAAAGGACTGCCCCCTTCGTCTTCGTTTGTTTCGTTACCGAAAATATCAACATATATCAATCTGGGGACAAATTTTTTCTGTTCCCTTTTTACCTGCTGTTCACCGTGAAAATCCTCAAGCCAAAAATCAGGCAGATCATCTTTTCCGCGGTAATCCAATGTATCTTCAACCGGAATAAAAAAACCAATATCATCTTCACTGCCCCCGGGAACAGGACTGTCAATTTCCCGGGGTTCCCATTTACCAATAACATTCTCTACCGGAATAAATTCCTGGCCGCAATCCCTGCAGAAATACACAGGATAGAGCAAAGCCCCGCTGCCATCTGGAGCAAAGCGCTGGGCATTCAGGGTTATATGCCGCTTGTTACGCGGCTGGAGTGTGCAGAGAACTTTTCCGGGCCCTGAAATAAACTGGTGGAGCTTAAACGGGAAAATCTGTCTTCCCTGGGTATCCGTCATATTTTGTGATTCAAGTAAATAATTTTTTAATACCAAAGCCGCTGTTTCCTCCGGCACATTGGCGTCTTTTGCCAGTTCCGCGGCCGCCTTTTCCAGTGAAATTGGTTCAGAGCGGACAGGAGATCTGGTTCCGGACTGTTTTATGCCCATGGTTAATTCCAGCCATACCGCCAGAGGATCATTAAAAAAATTACCGGGATTCGGTTTGATATCAGGAGTATTCAGAATACGATCATGCAGTTTATATTGTATATTCTGTAATGAAAGGGCGGTATTGGTTATCCGTTCCAGTTTTTCGGAAATGATATTGGAGACCGGAACCGTTACTCCAAAAAGATTTCCCGAAAATTCGGCAACCGCTTTTTTCTCATCTTTATCATTGTCATTGCCTGAAACCGTCTGGCTGCCCGGCGATGCCATTGTTGCGGATGTTCCTATACAAATCAGGTTATGCGCTTCAAATTGCTGCCTGATGCGGCGGACAAGAAGCGCTACATCCCCGCCCTGTCTGCCGCGATACGAATGGAGTTCATCAAGAACCAGGTATTTCAATCCGCGGCAATGGGAAATAACCGCACGATCTTCATCATTGTAACGTGTTAAAAGCAATTCCATCATCATATAGTTGGTTAATAAAATGTCAGGAGTGTCCGCGGCGACATCTTTTCTTTCTTCAGAATCTTCCTGCCCGGTGTACCGCCTGAACGAGAATGGCGGTTTCGATCCCGGATTGCCTTTTATGAAATTATCCAGATATTTTTGGAGTTCCTCCATTTGGCTGTTTGCAAGGGCGTTCATCGGATAAATAATGATCGCCTGAGTCCGGGGTGAAGGGTCATTTTCTTTTTCTCTGATAATTGAATCAATTATAGGCAGAAAAAACGCGAGGCTTTTTCCCGAACCGGTACCGGCGGTAACCACAAATGACTCTTTTCTTTGCGCGATTGCAAACGCTTCCTGCTGGTGGGTATACAGACGAAAACCTTCAAAGACCTTGCCGGTAACAGGATGCAAGACATTATCCCTGGCTAAATCCCCAATAGTTGATGCTTTTTCATAGTTGGGATTTACCTGTATCAGAGGTTCGGGCCAGTACCGTTTTTTGGCATATTCAATATCAACTGCTTTTTTTATATCATCCGCCCTGATGGCGGTAAAACTACGGGAAAATAGAGCAAAATTATCCATTACATTTTTATGGAAATCAAAAATATCAGGCATCATTCCCCCTTTATTTACACAAGACAAATATTCTAACAGTTATTTGCAATTTGGAATATGGCATTATTTGCCACACCAAACCATTTAATTAACACAGCTTGGCGCAGCGCATATAATGATCGTATACTATACAAATGTACGCACCACTCATAAAAGAAATCCTTGCCATGGCGCCGGAATCCCGGGAAGTGACCGTAAAAGGCTGGGTCAGAACTAAACGGGATATGAAGAATTTAATCTTCATCGAAGTGAACGACGGTTCGTGTTTTACCGGTATTCAATGCATTTTTGACCGCGGCGCCGAAGAATCCGCGAAGGCGGCTGAAATCGCGGCCCGTGTGGAAATCGGGACCGGCGCGTCGGTGGAAATACGCGGGCGGCTCGTCGCGTCGCCGGCTTCGGGACAGGCGGTGGAAGTTGCCGCGCGGGAGCTGATCTTACTGGGCGAAGCGCCGGCGGAGGATCGACCCGCAAACCCCGCTATTCCCGGCGATACGGGAACGCCCGCCTACCCCCTGCAAAAAAAGCGGCACAGCCTGGAATTTCTGCGGGAAATCGCCCACCTGCGGCCGCGTACCAATACCTTCGGCGCGGTTGCGCGGCTGCGGAGCCGCATGTCGTTTGCTATTCATCAATACTTTCACGACCACGGTTTTCAGTATGTTCACACCCCGATCATCACCGCCAGCGACGCGGAAGGCGCGGGCGCGATGTTTCAGGTAACAACCCTTGATATGAATGAAATCGCGAAAAAAGGAAAAACGCCGGATTACACGGAAGATTTTTTCGGCAAACGCGCCTTCCTTACCGTGTCGGGACAGCTTGAGGTGGAAACCTACGCCACAGCCCTTTCCCGGGTGTACACCTTCGGCCCAACCTTCCGCGCGGAAAATTCAAACACCACCCGGCATCTGGCCGAGTTCTGGATGATAGAGCCCGAAGCGGCTTTTTTTGACATTACCGACAACATGGATTTGGCGGAAGATTTTCTGAAATACGTACTCAGGACAGCCCTGGAAGACTGCGCCGAAGATATCGCCTTTTTCAATGCCCAAATCGAAAAGGGAATCATCGACACCCTCAGGCAGGTTACCGAATCCAAATTTGTGCGCATGAGCTATACCGACGCGATCCGCGACCTGGAAAAGGCCGGCGCTGCTTCATTTGAGTTCAAACCGTACTGGGGATGCGATCTGCAGAGCGAACACGAAAAATTCCTCACCGAAAAAGTAACCGGCGGCCCCGCGATAGTGACCGATTACCCCAGGGAAATCAAAGCATTCTACATGAAGCAAAACGATGACGGCAAAACCGTGCGGGCCATGGATGTGCTGGTTCCCCGTCTGGGCGAAATAATCGGCGGTTCCCAGCGCGAGGAAAACCCCGAAAAACTCACGGGGCGCATTATCGAAACGGGAATGAACCCGCAGGATTATTCATGGTACATGGATTTGCGGCGCTACGGCACAGTTCCCCATTCCGGCTTCGGTCTTGGTTTTGAACGGCTGATTCAGTACATCAGCGGCATGACAAATATCCGCGATGTAATCCCCTTCCCCCGCGCCGTTGGCCAGGCAAACTACTAAAATGAAAAATTAGAAGGTAAAAATTAAAAATTGAGAAAAACTACGGCCAATATTTCTACTACGAACCATCAAGAGGGGAACCGCGCATCGCTGATGCGACGCCCTTTGGGTTCGTGTGGTTTGTGTGGTTCGTGGTTAATTATTCTTTTACTGTTTTTTGGTGAATCGATAACTGCACAGGATAACCGGGGAGTATTATCTCAGCCGCCGCAGGCTGCGCTGCTGCCGCTGATTGAGAATGCGCCTGAAATCGTTTCCCGCGCGGCGGTGGTACTGGACGCGGCAACAGGGACTCTCCTGTACGCGAAAAATCCGTACGATGAAATCCCACCCGCTTCCCTGACCAAACTGATGACCATGCATCTGGTTCAGAATGAAATAAACGCGGGCAGGGCAGATCTGGATGAAACCGTTTCCATAACACCTGAGAGCTGGGCCATAAACCAGCCACGGGGCTCCAGCCTGATGTTTCTGGGGCCGGGCCAGACCTGTACACTGCGGGATATTATGCTGGGCCTGGCGGTCTGTTCCGGCAATGACGCGGCAATCGCCGCGGCCCTGGCCTGCGCCCCCACAGTGGACGATTTTGTATCGATGATGAACAGCGAAGCGCTGCGGCTGGGCTTCACTGTTACGCGCTTTACGGAGCCATCCGGAATCTCCGAGCACAATATCACCTGCGCCGCCGAATTCGCGTATCTGTGCAGGTACTACCTTGCCATGCACCCGCAGGCCCTTGAAATGTTCCATTCGGTCAGGGAGTTTTCCTGGCCCCGGCCGGAAAATGTAGCGCCGAATTTCCGCGATGATCCCCATACCATTACCCAGTACAACCGTAACAACCTGCTGCGCACCTACCCCGGCGTTGACGGCATGAAGACCGGCTATATTGACGAATCCGGGTATAATATCGCCCTGACCGCCGAAAGAAACGGAACCCGCTTTATCGCGGTGATACTCGGCGCTCCAACCGGACGCAGCGGGGAGCGTATACGCGACGATGACGGCCGCAGGCTCCTTGACTGGGCGTTCGCAAATTTCAAAACAGTGTATCCTGAAATTGGGAAACTGAAGGAAACGCGGCTCTGGAAGGGAAAGGAAAAAACAGTACACTTCAAACTGGCGCAGCCGGATCCGCTGGCCGCTGGCGCCGCGTTCACGTCCGGCAACACAGCGTTCATCGCCCCCGCCGGCAGCGCGGCGTTCACCGCGCCGGCCAACCGGGCGCAATCCCTGTGGGTATCGTACGAATTTACCGATCCGCTGATTGCCCCGCTGCCGGCGGACTACCCCGCCGGTTCGCTGATAATTTCCGATGAGCAGAGCGAACTGTACCGTGTGCAGTTACTGACAGATAAAGTTTATGAAAGGGGAAACATTTTCAGGCGTATTTGGGACAGCCTTCGGCTGCTCTTTTATCGTCCCGCTGCTTTCCAGAAAACTATTTAAAAATATTAACCACGAACCACACTAACCACACGAATATTTGGAGAAGAGTTCACGCGGAGTACACGGAGGAACACGGAGAGCACGGAGGGAAGATGAGAGTCAACAACGGTGTCATTCAAAGTATGCCGCGGCAATCCTGATCTACTCTCTGTGTTCTCTGCGTACTTTGCGGCCTTCGCGAGATCTCTTTTTGAATTTCTATATTGGTTCGTGTGGTTCGTGTGGTTCGTGGTAAAAAATAAAAAAAATGCTATTGCAAATTTCCAACTGCGGGCTGAACAAGCGTTGATACCGGAACAATTGTATAACCGGAACGAAGGAGCGCGTCCAGTAGCACATCAACATACAGGAAGAGGTAATCACCGCCATCAGGCATTGCGCCCAAGTGTATGGGAATGACCGAGCCGGGCTTAACCTGATTCATGATGCGTTCAATTATCTGCGGGGAACTTTCCCCGGTCAGGCCCAGACGCCGCGCTTCATCGCGGCTCATCCAGTCCAGGGGATCAATATCGCGGCTGACGGTACGGTAGCCGGCCTGTAATGCGGCTTGTTCAATTGCCGCGGTTCCCCGATAAAACGGTGGATGCCAGAACAGGGCGAGTTCAGCGCCGCTTGCCTGATAATATTCATCTTCGTTACGTGCAAGACCGCGGGCGATGTAATCATCGTCAATGCGGTAGCGTGTATCCAGCAGATCAATGGGCGCGTAAAAAAGGGACGCGGCTTCATGGCCGGACAGGGCAATGCAGCGCGCGGATTCGGGATTCCGGCGTATGAAATCGCCGTTCAAAAAAAATGTCGCCCGTACGCCGAAACGGTTCAGGGCTTCCAGCACAACGGAAAGCCCCGTATCGTCATCATACAGATCAAAACACAGGGCAACATCTCTTTGCCCGGACTGTGAAAAAGCCGGCAGTGGCAGCAAGGCCGCGGTACCGGTCGAAGCGGTATTCCGTATCATGGGGATATTTTCGTACGGGAAACCCGGCTGCTTTTCAAGGTACACCCGGTAGCGCCCCGAAACCTGGGAAGCTAGCCGCACCCGCGGATTGTTTACGATCGTCCAGGGATTTGTTCCGTCGCTTGCATACCAGACGCTGCCGTTTCTGGCCAGAATTCGGCCGGCGGCTGCGTCTTCAAAACCATATTCATCGGCGCCGCTCAGACAGATCAATTTTCTGCCGCCTGAACTGTCAACACGCTCAATCAGCGAATTGCCCGCGGCGATATATTCGCGGTTATTGATCCACACGCAGGCAAGCGCATTTCCGGCGCGCGGCTGCCCCGGCAGCGGCGCCCAGCTTGTATAATCCAGCAGGATCGTTCCCTGTTTGCCCCAGGCCAGAACCTTGCTGCCGTCGGGGGAAAGCGCGTAATTTGAATTCCCCTGAGTATCCAGAGGAGAAAATTTCGGCGCTTGTTCCGTGTCCTCTGTCAGGCGCCAGGCAAAAGAAACCGGCCCGTCTTTCTGAGGTACGCAGGCAATAACGGTGAGCGATCCGGAGGAAGGCCACAGCACGGAAATACCGCAAGCCCCGGAAGGCAATTTGATATAGGGCAGCGTCGTATCAGCGGATGATCCATCCGGGGATGATCCGGCGGATCCTCCCCCTGATACATCCAGCGGGCAGTAAAAAATATTTTTTTCTCCCAAGCAAAGGACAAGTGAACTCGAATCCGGCGCCATCCAGAAAGAATCAAAATCAGGATCGAAATTCATCGGTAATTTTCCCGCAACGGCGCCTGTCTCAAGAAAATCGGAATAAACAGAACGGACAAACACCCCGGGGCCCGCCACGCTGTACAACGTGTTTCCCTTTACATAAAAAAAATCGCCGCGCCTGCCCCAGCAGACAGAGCTAATCTTCCCCTCTCCGATACAGCGGTATTGCTCGGCAACCGGAGATACGATGGCAAGCGAATAATAATACAGTTTCCCGGCTTTACAATACACAAAAACGCGGGAGTCGGGGCTCCAGCTCGCGGGGAAACCACGGCCCGGGCGTTCTATCTGCCCGCTGATAACTTTCCGTGTCCCGCTTGAAGTATCAACAAGAACCAGATCGCCGTACGCCGGACTCTTCGGCTCTATCAATAAAAGCCAGGCCCCATCGGACGATACAGACAGCAGATCTTCCCTGCCGCCTGAGGGGATATTTCCCGTAACAAACGACGGAAAACCGGGAAACGGCGCGGGCATGCCCCCGGCAAGCGGCACGAGCGCCGCGCCAAAAACACTGCGAACCAAAAGGGATCGCCCGTTATCCGCAAGATCGATCTTTCCGGGGAATACTGTTATCTGCTGTACGGCGCGATCGGTAAGACGTGACATGAAAACAGCGGACTGCGTGTCCGAACCCGCCGCGTCTCCCGCAATTGACGCGTGGAAAAGAAGGCGGTTGTCGCCTGACAGATCAAGCCCCTGAAAATTTACGCCGGCGAATACCGGACACAGTGAAAAAATTCCTGCCAGTACACCAAAAAGGAAAGATTTCATCGGCCTGATTTTATAACCAGAAATTGTTCAAGCTCACGTTCCAGAGAACTCAGCTTGTCTTCCATTTCGTGTATACGCCGTATTGAATACTGAACCTGTTTATCTTTTAAGCGATCGCATGTTTCGTCCAAAACGCAGCTAAAAGAAGAATCTGTTGATATGCTTGCGGGATTTTCGGGGAAACTCATGTGAATGCCTGTTTAATTATTCGTATTTAATTCTATTTGCTGGGCGGAATTGACCTGCTTATTGGAGGTATTATCAATCGCTCTGATAAAGGTAACGACTGCGATAAAGACAATAAGTATCAATACCAGATTACGCATAATGCCCCCTAAAAAACCGGATAATCACATTATAAACCCCACTAATGAAGGAAATCAAGAGGATTTACAGGTTTATTGTTTTTATATATGGCAAAATGAAGGTGAGGGCCGGTACTTTTGCCGGTTGTCCCCACTTCGCCGATTTTATTCCCCTGAATGACCGTATCACCCTGTTTTACGGCAATAACAGACATATGCGCGTACAGAGTCTGGTAGCCGCCCGCATGGCTCAGTATGACGAATTTCCCGTAACTGGCGCTGTTCCCCACATACGCAACTTTTCCGTCCATGGCGGCCTTGATCGGCACGCCGATTGGCGCCGCCAGATCAACGGCGGCATGAAAAGCCCGGACATTGGTAAAAGGATCGTTTCTGAACCCGTAGGAATCGGTCAATCTGCCCTTAATGGGGTAGATAAACTGCTCTCCCAGCGCCAGTTTTAACGCGTCGTTCGGCATACGCGCTCCGGGCATGAAAAGCACCTGTCCGGGGGTAATGGTATCGCTGCGTATATCGTTCACATCAAGAATCACTTCCAGAGGCACATTCATGGAAGCCGATATTCTGGAAAGGGTGTCGCCTTTTTTTACAGTATACGGAATTCCGTCTATATTGGGGATACGCAGAACCATTCCGGCCGATAGGCGCCGTGCATTGGAAATATTATTGGAAGCGATAATCGCATCCATGGAAATACCGAAATCCCGGGCGATTTTGAACACCGAATCGCCGGACTGCACTTTATACGTTTTCCATTCAAATGATTCCATTAAGTCCAGGGGTATATCCTGATCCGGAACCGGCACATCCAGCGAGGGAACTCCCGCATACGATGCCAAATTCCGCTCGGCAAGACCATCGGAATTCATATTCAGCGACAATTCCGACGGAAATTTCCAATGCAGCGCAACCAATGAAAACAGTATAATTCCCGCCACAACCAATACGCTCATCAGTGAAGGAACCTTAAAACTGAAACCGCTGCTTTTTGGACGCGGTTTTTGCGCGGCCTGATAGCCTGAGTTCACTGCCTTTTCCGATGAATTCCGCTGTTTGAGGGCGGCGCCCGGGAAACGGAAAGCTTTTCGGCCCGCTCCGGCGCTTTTGCGTGTATGCCGCCGCCTGACATGAACCGGGTTTTGGTTCCCCAGCATCCCCGCATTTGAATTGTATTTAAAACCAGCTTTTCCGCCCGTGGAAGAAGCCCCCCCCGAGCGCCGCCTGATTTGTTGTTTTTCGAGAATATCCATCATCATATACAGGTTTATCGACATAATTGAAAAGAATGATTATACTTCCCCTATGGGACGGGCGGTTATATTGGCGCTGGCAGCCGGGATACTAATCAAGTTATTTGTATTCGATTTGATGATAACCGACGGCCGTTCCATGTCCCCGACCATACAAAGCGGAAAAATAATCATTATAAACCGGCTGCAATACGGCCTGCGCATCCCGGGCCAAAAGCATTATTTAATCCGGTGGTCCCATCCCAAACCCGGCGAGGTGGTAGTATTCTACGCTCCCGGCGGGGAGAGCGTGATAAAACGCTGTGACAATATTACAGGTAACGATTCGTTTATCGCCCTTGGCGACAACTCCCTGCGATCGTATGATTCCCGTTCGTACGGGCCAATTCCGGCGGAAAATACCATAGGCAAGGTTTTGGGGGTTAGATGATGCCAATCAGGCGGTATACGGGCTTTTTTATTCTGTTGGGACTCGCTGCCCTGGGGCTTTTGATACGGTACGGCTTTATAAT
>Ga0123354_10008671_pt1 | contig 15496 bp, 14 predicted proteins | sample TergutLab28metaG_2_FD_97872 | JGI IMG/M metagenome (GOLD analysis project Ga0123354, IMG submission 97872) | Labiotermes labralis P4 segment gut microbial communities from Petit-Saut dam, French Guiana - Lab288 P4 | ecosystem: Host-associated > Arthropoda: Insects > Digestive system > Gut ...
GACCAACTTGATGTCACTTGCTTTATTATTTCATTATTTACTGCTCAACATGTTTCAGATGTTAATACATCCTTCCTCAGGAGCTTGCGACTTATTTGTTGAGTTATTTCATGGGTTGTATTGCTCTGGTTCGATGCGTCAGCCTGCATCCGGATACCACACCACCCCAGCCAAACCACACCGTAACACCTGAGGATGGATGTATTAACATCCGAAACATGTTGAGCATTAAATAATGAAATAATAATGCAAGTGATATCAAGTTGCTCTCTCTTTATTCAACTAATTTTAAGAAACTGTGAATTTTTGTGTATCTACTTGCTCCAGTGCGCCTGTAAGATTTGCTTAGACTACACAATGTACAGCGGAGACGGAGTAATTGCCGCTCAGGTGAGGCGCACCACACTGATCACTGTTGCCTTTCAATTTGTAGCCTACCTGTTTTAGCTTAAACACTTACTTACTTACTCCATGCAGCAGAGTCTTTCGTAAGAAGCTAATTGGTTCTCAGCTAGTCAAGAAATTCCCCCGTATTTTATGAAACCCGAAGGTTCATTACCGCATTCACAAGTGCCCGCCACCTGTCCCTATCCTGAGCCAGTTCGATGCAGTCCACACGCCCACATCCCACTTCCTGAAGAAGCATCTTAATATTATCATCCCATCTACGCCTGGGACTTCGAAGTGGTCTCTTTCCTTCAGGTATCCGCACCAAAACCCTGTATACGCCTCTCCTCTCCCCCATACGCGCTACATGCCCCGTCTACCTCATTATTCTCGATTTTATCACCCGAAAAATATTGTATGAGGAGTAAAAATCATTAAGCTTTTCATAATGTAGTTTTCTCCAGTCCCCTCTTACTTCGTCCCTCTCAGGCCCAAATATTCTCCTCAACACCTCATTCTCAAACACCCTCAGCCTACGTTCCTCCCTCAGTGTGAGCGACTAGTTTTCACACCCATACAAAACCAAAGGCAAAACTATATTTCTGTATCTAAATCTTTAAATTTGTGGATAGCAAACTGGAAGACAAAATATTCTGCACCGACTGATAGCAAGCTACTTACACCCACTCCAAACGTTCACGTACTCTTTCTCTAATAACTATTTAATAATGCTCGTGAAAATATCGTTTAAAAATATGAAGAGAAAATTGTACGTATATTTCTTGTATCTAGCTGCAGCATTTACAGAAAAAGCCTCCACTGGTTCACACTTATATTTTACAGCCCTTGACGGACATTCTTAAGTCATTGTCACTCATCCTTTTAAAGCATAAATGTAACTGTATGTACCATTTGCTATAGTACTAAATATCCTACAATTTTCAACAGATTGTGTTTATTGGTTTTGTATCTGTTACGAAATTAACGTGAATCTACGAAATGTTAAAGCAAAAACTTTCCTTCCCTTGGGTTTCCAAGCAAAATCAATGCTCACTTAACTTTCCTCAAGCCAGTCCATCTTCTCCTCCTTAACTTAATTTGAAAATTACAGGTAAATACTTTATATTATAAAACTTTCTCATGACAAACATCACGTATTCGCTTGTTAGTTAATATCACTTACATTCAAGCACCAAGTGGCCCAAAAGTCAGTTAACTTGTTACGAAAATGAAAAACCAAAGTACGGACAATTTTGTCTGAAGCAAAATAGACATCTCTAATTAATAAAGGCTTAGCGACCATGTTCACATTTTTATAGCAGAAGAGAAGACGTAAAATATTTTGGGGTTTCTCGTGTGTAATTTCTTAAAAAAAAAACAAAATTAAAATATACACATTTCGGAATTAAAGTAAAGGGTTGTCGAAAGGAATGGTCGCCAGTAGAGAGAGTTGTGGTATGGGATGGAAATGACGTCACACGGTCACGAGATTAAACCAACATTGCGGCGGGATCAATGACTCCGTGACGTCACATGTAAACAAAGATGGCTGACGACATTGCCTCCGGCGGTCACGTGATGTAAACAAAGATGGCGGATGACCTAATTTCGGCAGACAGTGTGGCGCCTAACCTAACTTTAACCTCTGATATGTAAACAAATGACGTAGTACGTAAAAAAATATGGCGACCCACATTGCTTCCGGCGGTCACGTGATGTAAACAAAGATGGCGCCTGACCTAATTATCCCAGACAGTGTGGCGCCTAACCTAACTATAACCTCTTATTTGTAAACAAATGTGGCAGGTGACCTATTTATGCTAGACACCATGGCGCCTAACATAACCTTAAACTCTGATATGTAGACAAATGACGTAGTATGTAAACAAATATTGCGGGCCACCTCGCCCCAGGCGGTCACATGATGGAAACAAGCATGGCGCCTGACCTAATTATCCCAGACTGTATGGCACCTAACCTAACTTTAACCTCTGATATGTAAACAAATGACGCAGTATGTAAACAAATATGGCGACAGACCTAATTATGTCCGACAGCTTGGCTTAGGCTATATTTTTAAATGCGCGCTAACCCAAGTTTAAAGTCCGCCATTTTCAATGAGCGCCATTTCTAAATTTGTACTAACCTAAGTCTCAAGTCAGCCATTTTGAATAAGCGCTACTTTTAAATGTGTGCTAACTAACATTAAATTTGAATTGCCGCTTCCCAATATGGCTGACAGCAAGCTAGTTTTAAAAACTGTTTAACCTACCTTTAAAGTCCGCCGTTTTGAATATGGCTGCCAATGCGGTACATTTAAAAATTGTTAACCTAAAATTAAATTTGAATTGGCGCTTTCCGCCACTTTGAATGAGCGCCACTTTTAAATTAAACCTAACATTAAAGATCACCGTTTTACAATATGGCGACCAGCGCGCTAACTTTAAACTTTATATGACATTGTGTTCACAAAAGAGTTGGCTAAAGCGGTAAGATTCCGGAAATATAATTGAAATATTCTAGCTTCGAATCCTGCTGCTTTAACCATCTCTTATTTTAAAGGGTCCTATCCAAAATATAAGGAAAATAAACAAACACAATTTTTTTTCAATTTACAAACATACAATGTAGGTGTTTTTATTACTTCAATGACATAAATGTATACAATGTAGGTTATGACAAATACAGTTTTATCATTAAATTATCCACACCTATAAGCATTATTTGTCATCCGAAAGAGACGTGTTTTTGTACTTTATTTAATTCCACAATATATTGAAATCAATGGCATTTGTGTTCGGAGGTGTACAAATGGATTTGGATTCAAAACACTTATTACGCCACTCTGCAAGTTCTTCTTGGAGTCTACCGTATTTGACCGCTTCACTGTCTATGCAAGCAATTGCCAAGTCTAGCAGCTGTGACCAAACTTTTTACTTATATGCACTTTAGTTTTCTCACTCGTGGTGCGGATATACCGTCCACAGTAAATTGACAGGGTATGTTGTGGGTCACCAAGTTCGTGCACTTCATTCTTGGGCATATCACCTTTGAATAAGACCAGAATGAACCACTGCATTTAGTTTAACACTGCGTGACCAAAAGAAGTTCCAATCTTCACTTCCGGTTTGACGTTATCATCATTCAGGGACATGGAGAAGTACTTTGTTCGTTGCTGGTTGAGGTGGTAGATACGTCCAAGTAACCCCCACGCAGTCATCTGGAATACACTCATGAAATAACGGCCGAGGAAGGCACTTTGCATACTGCAGAGTAAGAATGTGCAAGTTGAGCCACTAAGCTAATGAATACGCCGACCGCAATGCACAAATATATTTAAACTTGTTGTGACATGCAAACGTGCAGCTGATGGCTGGTAGAATTATGTCGGTAAGTGGAGGGCATCCTAGCTGAGTGATGTCAATAACGGTACGCACAATATTTCCGCTGATATATTGTGTTTTCTGGGGCCTGACGCAATAGATTGCAACACCGGATGATGCCTCGCGATTAACCACAGTGTCCAGTTCTGAATATAGTACATGACTATCATTCCAATTACACCCGTGGTCAATAGCTTCATTTATTCGGGCTTTAAATATTGGTATTTCATCGCAGCCGTACGGTCTCTTAAAGACATGTGACGAGACCCTAATACTCTGGAAGTCGACCACGATATCACCATTTCGCCCTTCCAAGTATGTGAAATCAATCACTAAGAGAAACATCGTCGACTGATAGAATATGACTGTTCGTACCTTATTTATATTTGTGGGGTGCACGACTGCTGCTCCTTCAACCGGCCGCAACCGGGACATAATCCAAACTGGACGTGGAAAATGCGCACTGCGATTTAATCGTTGCACGTGTGGCGAGCTGAAAAAAAAACATGTTGACGAATAATACCATAAAGAGTCCTCTGGCTCTGTGGAGTGCGTACAAGCAGCAGTAATGTCCGCAGACATTTGAAGTTAAACCCTGTAGTCTGTGGCTGTTAAAAGTCCAAGAAATTGACTGGCGCTGCAGGTACGCCATGATTTGAAGTTTCAATTCAGCGTACCCAGAGTCGGAAAAAGCTGCCCAGCTACCCAATGCAAACTGGACATGTAATGCTTATCAAAGTTAATGACAATTATCGAGGGCTTTATAAGTGTGGATGGTAAAAGAACTAATTGATACATTCCTTGAAAATAGTTTACATGTTTAGTTAAAACTTCATGAATTATGAATGGTATTCATTCTACCGTAACGTTCTTATAGTTGTCAATTTCCATGTGTCCTGGGAATTCAGCATACGAAGTGCATGTCACAGTTTCGACGAGCGGTTTTTAAAGGGTGCCTATATGCACATTTTCTTGACCAGGTCAACTTATATGCTCTTCGTCAGCCTCCCTATCAGGTGTCAGATCAAATCCTAATAAGTAGAAACGCTTTGTGAACATTTCCATTGTAATCATGCGAGCACGGTCGTCGTGATGAACACCCGTACTTGAAAATAGTGTTTCTTAAGCCCTGTTATCACCAAAGGGTGAAGAGAAATCCACTGTGAGCGGCTCGGAAGGGTTTTGAACTCCGTTTACGAACAACACAAAATTTGTCATATCGCAATGATGAAAGTGGAATGGATTCGTAAAAGCAGAAACAACGAATGCGGTGTTTTTAACGAATGCTATGAGAATCCTTTCGGGAACTGGTCCAAGGAATGTTTTATCGGTAGAGAATTGCTGGGCCCCAGACTTCGCAGTAAACGTTTCAATCTGAGTATGCGTAACAGGATAATGTGCTTTGCGCAACATAGCTAAAACATTAGCGTTAGATAGTAGAAGATGGGGCTTCAAGTCGTCTTTAGTTATAAAAAGAGAAGCGTACAAAATCTTGACACGCACTTTGTTGTCGTCTGAAGAGGCTAAAAGGTAAAACGATTCTGGTGCACATTTAAGTTTAGTGTTCATGCCAACGCCGTTAATTAACATTTTATCTGAATCGAACAAGTCAGCATGGAGCCTCCCATATAGTTCAATAGTTTTGCCATTTCTGAGGTAATCTAACCGTCTGACGTAACCACTGTTTTCATTCAATTCTCCAGGCAAGTCGAGGTACCTAAAACTGGAGACTAGATGCGTGCCAGAAGCGTCAAAAACGTAATTTAGAAGCTTTTCGAGGTACGTCTTGTAATGATAGTTTGTCTCGTGAAGAGTGACTGGTTTACCGTTTAGCGAGATACTGAGAGAGCTAAACATTTAATGTAGCAAATTGTTAACACAACACACTGTGCGTGGCTCAGCACCTTCTATATCCGATGCGCCAGTATTGAAAAGTTTGACCCGTAAGAGTAGACGCACAGAATTTAAATCTATGTAGTAATCGCTATGGCCCGAGGAATTAAATTCCAACTGGGCAGGGTTGTCCGCTGGAGCAATGGGTTTGTATGAAACGGTGTGACTATTTAACTCAGATGTTTGATAACTGCTTTTCAGGAAGAGGTCAAGGTAGTGTTTTATAGGAAATATTATTTCCTCCGAATACAAACGAAGCGTATTGTACAAAGATAGCTTTTTGCGTCCTTTAGGGTAAGATATAACGATTAGTCAAAACTCCCATCCATCATGTTCCAACTCGAATGGTGTAGCCAGTTTGGTTCTAAGGTCGGCTATTGTGTTGGGTGGGAAATAATAACCGGAACTGTCTGACTGCAGTTTTACGTGAAAGTGATACATTATAATCTCTTGAAATCCGTAGCGTTAATCGAAGGATTGAAAGTCGCGTCGTATCCTCTCCATTTGACAAAATGTTGTTTAATACCAACATTGTTACGTGTGCACACAATTTTATCTATTTGGAACTCAGTTTGGGGCGATACAGCTCGTAATTGTAAAACTGAACTTCGATAGGCCGATCCTACAAGTCTGACAGTTCATAAACAGTTTGGGACACGCACTGAATAACCTTAACCACGCGAAATATTTCTGTTGAAAATGACGGTTCGTACCCCTTGGCAAACCCCACCTTTTCTTTCGTTATCCTCACAAGACATCCCACTTTAAATTTAACACGACTTTGAGGAATTTTTGCCCTTAGGCTGTTCACCTTTCGCCACACTGAGTAAATGTTAGAAGGGCTGACTTTGCTTGGAGGCATACCTATTGCGGAAAGCACACACCTGTTGTAACCTATTAAAAGATTATTTATAACGCCCAAGTAAAGATATGTGTTATTCTTGGTTAAATATTTATACATCTTGGAATTTAAAGAACTATGAAAGCGCTCCACAATGGCACCCTTTATGTCGGGGTTGTGAGTGTATGAAAACTTACGCCCTGACGTTTTAAGTACTGCTTGACAGTTGCATTAACAAATTCAATACTCTTGTTCGATTGTATCGTAATTGGTTTTCTATTTTGAAAAAGCTGCTGTGATTGAGGTAGCAGTCTTGTCCTTTAGAGGTACGCTCCGGGCGTATCGTGAAAATATGTCTATCACGTTAAAGAGGTATTTGTACTTACCGTTGTATTCTGAGGGGGAACTTAAATCTACAAGATCCATTTCCCAGACTTACCGTATATGGTTTTGTCTACGGAACCTCTTACTTACACGTTTATGTAAAGTGTACGTGTCCTGACCCGACAACTATTCTTCTACATCTCTTTTATTGTTTTTACCGGTCTTTACCAACTTTGCTACTGAACCAAACCCTACTGCGTGTTTAGGATCGTAATAAACTTTACCCAGAGTCATTATTATTGTAACTATTCCCAAGGCACTTGGTTTTTGTCGGTAAACAGTTGCGAAATAAACCGCGTATATTTAAGACCCTTGCGGCTTTGATCTTACCTGTGAGACGATAATTCACTCTATGCGCGTTAGACTGCAAGAGTATTTGTTTATATGCTTGTCTGCCATGAATAGTGACCGCGTTTCAATCAGGTTTAGATTTTGTCAACAATTCCCACAGACCCTGAGTTGCCTTGTAATTTCTGCCATCTACAAATACGACTTTATCATTATATTTAAAACTCGAACGACCTGTTTTAAAAGAACCGTCAGCATTAACTTGATACCAGCCAAACGTAGGGTCGTGAGACACTTTACGTGTCAAAACGTTTTTCATATACTCCGAATGCATAGGTGAAATATTGGTTTCTGATTCAAACTCTGTTTTAAACTGAGGCGCGGAACCGATTATACGTTTCCTTTTGGATTTTGTTTTTAAAAACTCGGTTTGACACTACCAGTTTCTATAATGGGAATGGGAATGGGTTCCCATTTTTGTTTTTCATTTTTCAAGTATGGGTCTTGATGGAACCGAACTTGGGTCCATTTGTTATAACTGTGGTCTTTACTTTTAAGTATCCTTTTGACCGGTGGCCGTGGTGGTGGTGGTGGCGTTTGACAACGGTTTTCCACAGAACTCCGGAGGAACTAAAATCATACGTTTCAGCGCAATTTGTTAATTGTTATTAATTCGTGTTCCTATTACACCCGACAAAATACATGTGAACAGTTGAATTATATACCCAACTTTTTGAATTAAAAGTTTCCGTTTACTTTTGTAACTAATCTCTGGAACAATTACAGCACGTAAACGATTCTTATATTTACTCAATTTACTCTTTTCCCCTTTGGATAGTTTATGGTTTCCATTTAGCGTTTTTATTTCATACTCGACAATAGCTTTTATCAAGTCGTGGCCGGCAGGTGCAAGTAAAGTATGTGTGACTAGGAGTTTAGCGTCTTTAAATTAGTGAAGGAAGTGTAGCTGCGACTTCAACCGGTTAATTACCTCAAACATGTGCAAACAATTTCGTAGTTTCCCCCGGAAAAAACTTTGTTCTAAATCTCAAAAATCGTTTACCGACCTTATCAAGTCCAAGAATAAATAAGTATGTTTACACACCTTTGGGTACGTCTTGTGAAAACTGGAAATATTTTCAGGGTAGACTTGTCGGGCCAAGTGCACAATATGAGTGTTGTCTCTAGGATTCTTAAACACAATTATATATTTGCTATTTAAGGAAATATCACGCGACGACGGAATTTGGCGAAACAAGTTTTGGGTAATTCGTACCCGAATTAAATTGATACGATTCTTTGGTAAATAATTGGCTCAATTTTGTAGAAGAGGCAGACTCCATCAAATCATCCAACAGTATAAGCGACAGTATACTTTTGGGGTTTTCAAAGTTTGGTATTCCTTTAACAAATTATAAGCATTTCAAAAGATGCGGGCCGTTGTTTTCTCTATGAAACCACACAATATTTTCAAACGCAATATAACAATGTTGCTCCCTGCGCTCTAACAATCGTATAACAAAAGTAGATTTCCCATAACTACTAGGTCCAAAAGGATTGGCGTAAATGGAAATATCCGCTTCAAAGTAATGCTATGAAATGAAGTGTAATGCGTAAAACGCCCCTATTTATACTTATTACTGATAAATAAATAAATAAATAACCTAAGATGCATAGGGAAGGAAGACAAAATTGTCCATAAGCCGGCGATTCTTTTAGACAATCTAGTACTCCTTTGTGTCCGGCTCTGAAAAACTAAACCACCATGTTTCCACTTGATCTTCCGCGAATTGTTTACGTGCACCGGCGGGGCGTTTTCTAGAATCATATCCCACAAGGTGATGAAGTTTACAACTTTTGAATTCTCATAAATCATGGTTATACCCTTCAATTTACACTTTGTTTCACGTATTCCGGTTGAGGGCCAAAATACCGAAAACGCATAGTTTTTAGGACCACCCGACACAAATTCTTCTACAAAGAAGCAAGAACCGTACTCCTCCAACTCATCTGTCAGTTCGCCCAAATAATCCCCTGTTTTGACTTTTCGGGGGTCATTATCCTTCTGAATAAGATAACCGAGTCTGTATCACAGTACAAAACAGACTCCCACAACATACTCAGATATTCGTATAGTTTTAACCGAGCTTGAGTCGTCAGGTAGGCAGCAGTAGCCATTTTAACGTTCTTCCCTGCAGCAACGTTGTCCTCGGAATGTTTCCAAGATAACCCACGCCACGTTATTGTTCGGGTATATGAGGTTCGTAACCTCAGTACGCGGACATGTCAAGAGCTCGTAAAACTCTTTCTCTGTGTCTACAATAGTTGACTGGGTGTTGTTTTGTTTCTGTGCCCATTTGCCCCACATTGAGCTCAGTTTGAGTTTAGCCAAAGTTCGTTGCCTTGCAATTTTTTAAATGGATAACTTGTCTAGAGCAATTCCATCTGGGCGTCGGTAGTCCTCAATGTATTTGTCTTTGTCTTCTTCACTTTGATCCCAGGATGGGTAGTCGGAAGATTCCTGTTTCAATTTTAGGAACATGTATACGTAGTCTGTAAACAGACGTCCAGTATTGCCGTCCTTGTCAAAGCACGTCACCTCATATTCCCAAAATTTAAAACACGCCCATTATGCCATAACCCATCTCTCCAGCCTTACGGATCTCATTCACTACCCATGCACTAACTATACATCGCTCCTTATCAGAGTGTGTACAATTGCCTTGGTTCACTGTGTCGGCACAAGCAGAACACAATGGTAACATCAGTTTGGAGTTGCTTTTGTACGGAAGAACCGGAATATATAGTTTCCTAGAATGCAGAACCTTACATTTTCTAATACGTTCCCTATCCAAACAATCAGGGGGAAAGTCTGCACCCTCTTACACTTTCTGTGGCCCAAGGGAAACTTGCCATATTTACAAATTTAAGGGTACAGACTTATAACGTCCACATAGTGGATCTTCTCCTCTTCCTTGACTATGTAATATGTTTTAATAGCTTCGGTTACACCCCCGTACAAGGAATCTCGAATATTTATTGGAGAGTTCTTCACATAGGGGTAAGAACAAAGTTAATTTTCAAGGCCAGGATTTAGGCTCAACAGTTTTCTAACCTCACGCCCCCAGAACGAAACAAACTTAAAACCAGCCTTTTAGATTTTCTGCAACCTCGCTATAGTTTCTTCATACCTGTTCTGCAAAATTTCCTCGGTTTTACCAAGGGGGTTGTTACGACTGGGCGTGCAAAGACACCCATGCCAAAAGCACCCGATACTCAAAGACTTCACTCGTCTCTGCGCAGTACCCATCGACTTTCACATTAGGTAACCCAGCCAAACGAACTTCCCTCCCATTGCCGACATGAGAAACATTGTTACGCGTCCGACCAATGTACGCCAGCCATTGAAGAGCCTCAACAGACTGGCGATCCCCCATACGGTACAATAACTACAGAATCTGGTTTCAGAAACATGATCCGGAACACACTGTTGCAAATGGACGATATTGTAATGGCTTGCCGAAAGGGGTCCATATTCACCAATTTCAAAAACAAATTCCGAAAATCGAAGCATGCCTGCCTTAGTACAATGACGTCGTCCATTCAACAAGCGAACAGTTGCTCCCTATTGTTAAACATTTTGTCCTTTACCCCCTGATACCAGGCCGAAAATTGGGCTCGTTCATCACCAGAAATAAAGTCCGCCCCATAGTATTTGGGTTGGGGATGAGAGCCCACATAATCCAAATTGTTGACAATGTTGAAGAAGTAGGGATAGTATCCATTCTTGCATGTGAGGTCGATTGATTTGGGCATGCTCGGGAGACTCATTGGCAAATAGTTAAGCGAATCCAGAAAGTGGAGATTATTCACAACCAAACTAAGAATTTTGCTACCGTTAATTATCAATGCGGGGCCCATCTCAGTTTAAGAAACCTTCTAACAAGAAACTGTGTGCCGTATCCAAGAGAGTGATGTGAAATAACATAAAACGTATCCGCGAATGGTCGGGACTGCCGGAGATAATCAATAAATTTGCCTACGGAGTCTTGCCACAACGCATGGATACGATTCCCACACTGCTCACATTCGACACTCAAATCATCCACGGCTTAACGTTTAGAACACATATGCTGAGTACATATGAGGTTCGGTACATTCTCAAAAAACCCATCACGCTTCTCAAGGTCTTGTGCGCACTCCGTATCGAAGAAAACGTACAAAAACATAGCACATAGCAAACGTGGTCTGAAAGTTGAAACTTATTACAAAAATTACAAAATTTCTTGAAACATTCATGCTTCGAATCAGTTGTTAACAAATACCTACAATTTCGGCATACTTGTCTCCACTGACATACTAGCTTGCCTTTCACTTTGGGTGTCAAATGATTCTGAAAACGTTTCTCACTGAGAAACCGTTTGTTGCATGTACTATAAACTTGTTCTGATTCTTACTACAGGGTGCTGTAGCAGTACACAGGGACCAAACTTTCTCACATTTGTGCGTTTTGTCGTATAATGTATCACATCAGCTACATATGTACTGTTTCGCCATAGCACCCTTTATGTTGGTGATTACATTGTAGTGCTCATTGTCCCGATCACATAGTAAATGTAATTACTTGGCCGAACGTGAATTTTCGATAAAGATGATCCTATCGGGGTTCAAACCATCAAACACAATAATTTTGGAGTCCGAAAGGTGGACTTGAAACTGCCGAAGTTCCTCAAAGCCTCCGCCATTAGTTAGATCAACATCGGACGACTTCAAGAGAACGTCAACAGGTTTTTTCAAAACATAATCATCCCCATATGATTGATACTTAGGTTCACCATTAACACGAGCCACAGCGATGATAAGTGCATAATCCAGACAATTGAGAGTCGCCTTAACTTAACGATACTCTTTTTAATATCACTCATCACATCCAATGGGCGCCCTTCGTCTTTCAGCCCTTTTACCGTTACCAGCAGGCATCCTTACATGTTCCAGATGCACTTCGAGACGGTCACTCAGACCAAACCTAGCACTGCTCTGAATCGCTTTCCCGAGTACGGCCCAGACCACATCAGGTTTAAGCTTGTCCCGGCGACGCAAATTAAATTCCGACTAATTTATCCTCTACGTTCTGTGTTGCGGATTCCAAACCCACGAAATCTCTACCCGGCACGTAATCCTAGGTAATCTGTCAAAGCAGTAATGAATTCCTTCAGATAAGTACCGGGGTGTTTCTCTTCACTCGGAGAATGAAACATAATTAGCAAAATTCGCCCGGTCGCGTTAAACTTCGGAAAAGATTTAGAGGTCTCATCCAAAATAAAAAATATAGCTGTTCCGACAACGGGTTGTTTCCGCCCTGCTTTGAGAGGTTGTCTGAGAAGATGCAATAGCTCTCTCCCTACTCAGAAGCACTTTCTTGACCATTATATTTTGATTCATAATAATACCACTTACTTCAATGTAAATTATTAAACGTAGTTCCACAGAATGTTCCAGGCAACAGGTATCGAACTCAGCATCGAAGACTGGTATCAAACACAGTAGCGCAACTGTTGACAGGTCTACGACTCAGTACCGAAGATTCTTGACAGGTCACGAACAAAGTACAATAGGTATCGAAGCAGAGGTATTAACAATGCAGAAGCGAGGTTCTGAATATTTCATTACGGGCCGGGTACGGCAATTTATAACCCACCCCTAATGGCTTTACTAATGGCGTTTGAGAATTTTATCTAATGGGTTTGGCCTGAAGGGGTAAAAGCAACAAGTCAGCTAAGTGGGACTTTAACACTAATGGATATGGCATGAGGGGGTGAAAAGAACAAGTCAGGTAAGTGGGCATTACCGCTAACGTATTTGGCCTGAGGCATGTACAAGTTTCTAAGTGGGTTTGGGATGTTATAGGCCTAAAGCAATGTTAGTGGGTTTAGCCCGGGGCGTAAGAATGACTCAGCACTCTTTGCGTGGAAGTTAACTCTGTTGGCGATCTTGTGTGCATGTTCAAACGTGCTTAACCGCGAGGCAAATACCCACCCTCAGTTTCGGTAATCTTGTCCGTTTTCGCGGAAAGTTTTATTTCAATTATAACGTGTTTAAATTATATTTTAAATGTAGCGCGCTATAGCGGCCATATTGTAAGATATTATAAATTATAAATAAATTTTTAATTTAAAAACACCCGCCGCATTGTAAAAAAGATAGGTTATAATGATAAACATCGCTCTGGCTGTCAGCTTGAAAAATCCACGCGTCCGTCTTATTGTAAGATAATGCCCATCCTATTAAACGTCAAACAGTCCACCGATCTAAAACTAATGCGACTGGGACTAAAATAATTTGCATAATAGGTTAAATGCATACCAATAAAAGCCGTATAAATATTAATTACATAATTTACATATCAAAAAACAACGGTTAATATCAATTACATAATTTGCATATCAATTAGGTCATTTGAATATTAATTATAGGTGGGGACCTACTTTCATGTATCACACTAGCGCGCTAGTACCCATATTCAAAATGGCGGAAAGCGCCAATTCATATTTAAAGTTAGTTAGCACAAATTTTAAAAGTACCGCGCTGGTAGACATATTGGAATATTGGGGACTTGAAACTTAGGTTAGAACAAATTTAAAAATGGCTCTCATTCAATATGGCTGACTTGAATCTTAGGTTAGCACTCATTCAAAATAATAGCCGGCGCCAAACCGTCCGGCATAATTAGGTCATCCGCCATCTTTGTTTACATACTACATGATTTGTTTACATATCTGATGTTAAAGTTAGGTTAGGCGCCATACTGTCTGCCGAAATTAATTCATCGGCCATTTTTTTACATCACGTGACCGCCTGGGGCAAGGTCTTCCGCCATCTTTATTTACGTAGTACTTCATTTGTTAACAAATCAGAGGTTAAAGTTAGGTTAAGCGCCACACTGTCTGCCGTAATTAGGTCAGGAACCATCCTTGTTTACATCACGTGACCGCCGGAGGCAATTTCTTCCGCCATCTTTGTTTACATGTGGAGTCACGAGGTCATTGACCCCGCAGCCATGCTTGTCTACATCACGTGACTGTGACGTCATTTCCAACCCATACCCCAACTCTCTCTACTGTCGTCACGTAATTTTAAATTATTCGTGTTTCTTGCAGTAAGACAGTCAAAATTTGCAATCCCACAACTGTACTGTAATCAAGTACAATTATTTAAAAACCTGTGGAGAACCTCGCACAAATTTCTGCCTTTTTCCATCATCTTCAGAGATATAATTATTCATAATTTTATTTTCTAATTTGAATACCTATATGACGATGACCGAAAAGGGCCGAAACATGTAGAATTTTTACCACAAATGTGCATATTGTTTTATATAATTACAATATATTTGTTAGAATATATACGATGAATGGATCCTCGCCCCCTCGCCTATTATAAGCTATTCTGATTTCCATCTCTTGCCTCGATGCACTGGAAGGAATTACAAAGACATCATTTCGCATATCCGCTCAGCCGGCAAAATTATGAAACCGAGACCTTTTAGTCCCAAAATATGAGGGCCAACCAGTCTTTTGTGGAATATTTTAAGATACAATCCCATCATTTGCGCCTGAATAAGCTGCGCAGACCCTGGGAAAACCTCGTTCATGATAGCCCGAATATCATTATACATTCATCAGTAATATAACTTTTTTATTGCTGTCAGCAGTCGTCAGCAGTAGAGTATAAGTCATTTTGTCTCATTTATTTCTTTCTTTCGTATGGGTGTTAGTCTCACCATCTTTTACTAGGTCGACCTACATTTCTCTGCCATTTCGAATGTCTTCATACTCTTAACTTCGGTATGATTGTATCGTTAATTCCTGTGAAACATAATGTCCATTTGCTCTTATAATCAAGAATGATTTCATTCGAACTGTACATACTGAATTCTCTTATTTCTTGCTTAGTTTTAACCACATGTGAGACATGCCTAAAACTGACGTCAAAAATTTCCTGCCGGCTATTTCCTTTCTTGTTTCATGTCGTTTTATTAAAGTACAATTCTCACAGTCACATGCAAGTTTTGACACGACCGAAATCACCTACAATTTTAATAATATTTTCTTGTTATTTCAGTTCAGTGCTCGTCGAATTGTTCTATATCTATACAATGGAACATATATAGCCTATTATACGGAAAAATAATACGTGTGTTAAATTATACAAGTAGTTAAATTATACAAGTAGTTAAATTATACAAGTAGTTAAATTATACAAGTAGTTAAATTATACAAGTAGTTAAATTATACAAGTAGTTAAATTATACAAGTAGTTA
>Ga0123354_10008674_pt1 | contig 15494 bp, 14 predicted proteins | sample TergutLab28metaG_2_FD_97872 | JGI IMG/M metagenome (GOLD analysis project Ga0123354, IMG submission 97872) | Labiotermes labralis P4 segment gut microbial communities from Petit-Saut dam, French Guiana - Lab288 P4 | ecosystem: Host-associated > Arthropoda: Insects > Digestive system > Gut ...
GCAGTCATTAAAGCGGTTGCAGTGTTAAACATTGGCACCATGTTCACAGTCAAGAAGCAGTTTTGAGTTAAACATTGGCACCGTGTTCACAGTCATTAAAGCAGATGCAGTGTTCAACATTGGCACCATGTTCACAGTCATTAAAGAGGTTGCAGTGTTAAACATTGGCACCATGTTCACGGTCATTAAAGGGGTTGCAGTGTTAAACATTGGCACCATGTTCACAGTCATTAAAGGGGTTGCAGTGTTAAACATTGGCACCATGTTCACAGTCATTAAAGTGGTTGCATTGTTAAACCTAGTAAAAAAACAAAGCAAGATTTCTGGAAGTGCTGAAGATGATACAGGAATCAAATGCCATTCCAACTGATGATTACTAGAGACATTCTACAACAAATAGCAGATTGCTGGGATATTTTATGCATATAGAGTACTTAATTGAATAAACAATTCACAAATAAATACCCCACATCTTTTTTTGTATTTTGACTTCTTCTATTATTCTGGACTCCATAATTTTATTTTCAGATTGGATTTCCAAATGCAGGTAAAAGCACTCTCCTTCAAGCAGTATCACGTGCACAACCTAAAATTGCCCAATATCCATTCACTACACTGAAACCACACCTTGGTGTAATACAGTATGATGACTATGATCAAGTAGCAGGTGAGTGTTTTTAGAATAAGGCAGTAAAGTGCTAAGTACACTGATACCTCGGCTAACGAGTGACCCTGCTAATGAATATTTTAGTGGATGCGCGCGCTAACATAAAGCAGCAAACATGAACGGTCGGCCCATTCCAGGACCTTATCTTTTCCATCTATGTGTGTTTCGGCTGCGGAATGTGATCCCGGAACGAATTATCTTCGTTGGCCGAGGTATCACTGTACAACAGTGTTGTTATACAGTGTGCATGTTTTGCCTACTCTGCAACATGTTCAGAACAAGACCCTCATTACTTTCAGTCTGTTATCCTCTTCCTACTCCCCTGCATTAAGTGTGGTTTGCCTTCGTGGCTGTTACAGAAGAGCATTTATTCCTGTTCTGAGCCAGATTAATTCTATCACATCTTCCTACACTGTGTCTTTTAAGATCCATTTTAATATCATCATCCCATTTATTCTTTTATTATCTTCCAAGCATATATACTGAAAATGTCAAAATCAGAATAGTTTGGTTACATACTATTAAAATGACAAAATTGCTCATTACACAGTCACGTAACACATGGGGATTGAAGAAGCATTAACTGACTAATGGATTACTGCAGTTTTGTATATTCAGATTTGTTTTCGAAGGGCATTCAGTAATCTTAGTATTATGTAACTGCTATTTTCTTTGCTTTCTTTGCAATAGTTGCTGACCTGCCTGGTTTGATTCCTGGGTCTCACTTGAACCGTGGTCTAGGCATCCAATTCCTTAAGCATGTAGAGCGCTGTGCTGCTTTATTGTTCATGTTGGACTTGGCTGCTCCTGAACCCTGGACTCATCTGGAAGTACTGCAGTTTGAACTCTCACAATTCAATCCTAATCTCTTACAACGCCCTCAGCTGGTAGTTGGTAACAAACTGGATCTACCACAAGCCAAGGTAATGCCTTTTACCTCTAACTCTCTATAAAGAGTGCAGAAAAACTCCATACCCAAACTTCGTAAGGTGACGGGGGGACCAAAACAAAGATTCATTGTCAAGGAACTGTGTGTCTCAACAGACCATCAAATTGGGTGTGACTAAGGTTGGAAATGAAGCAAACCACTGAAGTATTCTGAAAGAAAGAAAAAAAGTATTTCGTACCAGTTAAAGCAGATGTTCAAATGTACAGCCACCAAATTCGATACACAGCTGACAACAACGCGGCAGAGACTGACGTGTGCAGTCCATATCTCAACTCTTTCTCATACCTCTTGCAGCATGCTTGGGAGTCGTTTGTTTCAAAGGATGAACTCAGAATCTCACAAGTATGTGTACTGTAGCCAAATCGACATCAACATGGGGCACTTCACCTGGGCCAAACTTGTTGACTTTCACTTGGCATACGGTGCAGTGTACGGCAATGGCAGGGAAACGCAGAGAATTTATAACGAGCATTTTCCAAACACAGTATGTCCAGATTATCGTACATTTGCTTCTGTCAACCATCACTTACAGGAAACTCGTACTTTGGCAGTGAACAGGCACCGCACAGGGTGAGTATGATCAGTTCGCACACCGCATTTTGATGAAGATGTTTTACAGCGTTTTGAGAAGAATCCCTCCGCAAGCACCCACGCAGTTGGTCACATAGTCAGTGTGGAACGTTGTACGCAAGCAGTAGCCCCATCCCTTCCATCAGCAGAAGGTGCAGGCTCTACTAGGCCCCCAATGATTACTTTCATTGAGACCAGAGATTACTTTCTCTCTATTCTGGTGCTTTGTGCACCAGAGTAGAGAGAAGCCTGACTTTGCCCCTGTGGTGTTGTTCATGGATGAGGCCTGCTTCACCCAAGAGGGGCTTTTCAACAGCCACAACAGCCATGTTTGGGCAGATGCAAACCCTCATGCTGCATCTGTTCATTGCCACCAACAACACTCTGTGGTCAACATTTGGGCAGGCATTGTTAATGACTTTTTTATTGGGCCTTACTTGTTACGCTGATGGCACAGTGAACAGCTAGACCATGTGTTTCTGGAGGAAAAGCTACCAGAAATGCTGGAGGAAATCCCGTTGTCAGTCAAGAGAAACATGTGGTTCCAGTACAACATGGCTGCAGCTCACTTTGCACGTCAAGTCCAAGAACACCTGACCACCACTTACAATGATCACTGGATTGGACAGGGTAGGCAAATGGCTTGGCCTCCCAGGTCACCAGACCTCATACCAATGGACTTCTTCCTATGGGGCCACAGTACAGCCCTGATTTCCACATCACCAGTTGATTCTGAAGCCACCTTATTGCCCATATTGTTGAGGTAGCAGCAACCATCCGGCAGCAACCTGCCATTTTTGAGCGTGCACGTCAGTCTCTGCTTCGTCATTGTCAGCTGTGTTTTGAGGTCAGTGGCTGTATGTTTGAACATCTGCTCTAAATTGGGACAAAATTCCTTAATCACATCCAATTTGACAGTCCACAGCACTGCAAGAACACATCTCAGATATAGTTCCTTGACAATAAATCTGTGTTTTGGTCCCCGTTATCACCTCACAAAGTTTGGACTGGAGTTTTTCTGCACCTGTAGGTATCTTCATTGTATGGAGATAGTACCTTTCATAGTTCCAAAACTGATGTCCTTTTTGTGCCAAGTGCCAGAACCTGAGAAGGAAGGTTCTTCCCACTTCTTAATTTCATTGAATGTAATCTATTTTGATTCAGTACCCTTCATCAGATCTGTTGTAATTACCACATTTACTACATTTCTCAAAATGAGTAAATTCAAAAAGTTTTTCAGAAGTTACGTTCCCTTATTCCGTTCTTGCAGCAATGGACATAGTTACGTATTGATGGACAAGACATGTAATTGATGTCTGAGTGAAAAATAGAATCTGAAATCAGTATCATTGAATAAGCAAAATGGCAGCAAGTGAGGGATGTCTAAAAATGTGGCAAATATAAGTAGACAAAGAACCTGCATTAATTAAAAGGTTAGTTTTTGTTATTGAAAACACCCAAATTATTTTTCTTTGATATAATTTGTATTATTTCATAACCAACATCTTTCATTTCACCGCTGAATCATAATCGGGGATGTACGTTCACAACGCAGTTTTTTCAAATCCTGAATCAATTACATTGGGATCTGAATTTTACATCTTGATGATCAAAGTATGGTTACACAACAGAGTTAATAGTTGTCTTAGTTTCTGTATGTAAAACTGTAAACCTACGTTTTAAGAAAATTATAAATATAAGGTATGTTCACTAAATTTTGACAAATTAATGATTCAACAGTGCATTTAAACATGCTGGTTATTAAATAAAAAAATGTTACCAAAGTAAAACAATTTGGCTGTTTTGATGGAAGAACTTATCCTTTGATACAGGCTCTTGGTATATGCATAGCACTCAACACTGGTAAAATTGAACATAGTTGTGCATGCGTATTATTTAATCCACTTTCAAAAGATTTCTGCAAAGCTTTCCATAATATAACTTGGAAAAGTATAAATCAAATTTGTAGAGACTGTCAGTAATTTAAATTCTACTACGAACTTATCATTCTGTTTAGGCCATTGCACACATCCTATGTTATAAATAAATTGTTAACTCATTTCTCTTATGTTTTATGTCATAATTATACTTACCATCTTTAACTTTAACCCTTTTCTTGATTTTATCTTGTTTATTCAATTCGCAACATAACTGTTGACTATGGCAACTGACACACACTGGAAAGCGAGACTTACAGATATAATGGAAGCATGATGATTGATGCAGCCATATTGGCATTGTTTTACAGCCAAATTGTATTGGATATCTCAGAATTATACCTCATGATGCACATATTGTTGTGTAGTATGTTTAGTAGCTATCTGTATGGTGAGTGTAAGAAATCCTGTAATAATGTTTGATTTGCCTCAGGGCATAACATTTATTTCTGGTATGGGCTTAAATTAGTTTAGGGTAGTAACTTGTGAATACACAGACATTTTTATAATCATGCCAGTTGTAAAGTTTGTATTTTTCTTATGGCCAGCATCAAAGTGGATTATCTCACATTCACATAGTCATAGTTCTGAGCACTGCATTATGTCAGTGGTAATTTTTATGCTGAATGGTATCTCAGATTGACAAATTTTTCATATTACAGGTTAACCTGCCATATCTACAGAGGCGAGTTGATCTTCCCGTAATTGCTATTTCTGCGAAAATGGGAACAAACCTTGAAGAGCTGTTAAGAGTCATTAAAGAAATATATGACAAGAATGTTACAGGGTGAAGATGAGAACAATTTCTGTTCACTGACTCAGATGGCAAGGACTGAATAATGCCCAACACAACAGTATGAATTTTTGCATTGTGAAGCTCAGTTTTATTTACTGTCAAGTTAAGATGGCTTGGAGGTTAACCTGCAAGCCCTTTACATGCCTTCATGACATGTTTTCAACACACTGTGACTTTATATGTATTTATCTTCTTGTTTACCTTTTTGAACCCCAAAATTATAAGCTGAATTCATAAGTGGGTAATAAATGGAGATGGCAACAATATGCTAAAACAATGTTCTCATTTTTTTTAATATATTGGTAGAGCTATTTGTATAGAAGGAAGCAGTGTACTGACAACACAACAGATGCAAGAGTGGTGGTATAAGTCACAGAATAAAAGAAGTTTATCTTATGTGTGTTATTGTAAAAACAGGATGCTACATAAAATCTAAAAACAGTTTATTCATTTTTTGATTCAAGATAATAACACACTTATTTAAGTGAAGGAATTACAGTAGCAGATACACTGTGAGTGCACATGAAAAGATGGAGTTCAGTCAGTTCCTATGACTTTACATTTTTCCCATGCACAAACCCCATACTGTAATCTACCTTGCCCTACACATTATCATCACAGCTGTCTCAAATACGACTAAAACAGACTTATCCCTCATGATCAAGTTCCAGATATTTTTCACTCTGTTTCAGTCATGTGATTGTGAAATTAACTCACTCTTCATAATTGCTGAGTCAACCCTATTTTCATATGCATCCAGGGTATCCTTATTGTTTGAGGTCTTGGGTGGATACTGTAGCTGAACCTTTTTATTATATTTGTTTCTTAGGATTGCTGGCATCAATTACAGACGGTTCATGGCCATGCGTTGTGGGTTAATCTGTCAACGTATATTCAGAACCGTTGGTAATAGGTAGGAGGGGGAAACGAAGAAACGGCTGGGAGCTGATAACGGACGCTAGCAATCCAGTGTGAAGTCAGTCGTGTATGAGTGTGCTGTAAGAAGGAGTACAGAGAAGTTACTGTGTCAGTTTCCTAGAAATGATCTAGTTGTTTTACTGAATATAGCACTCCATTACTTTATATCAAGAACAAAATGAATAAATAAAACATAAGTAAAAAGAAATAAAACTATATGTGATTCAGTGAACCACACCCGCTTCCCAAAAGAGGATCACTTACCAGACTCAGTGCATTGGGACAACAAAGTTACAAAGGGTGGTCATGTAGAATGCATGACCACCTAATCCTAATTCACCCCATTTCATGTGGGTTTCTTGAACATGCCATAATTGTTGGAATATGTGAATAACTCACATACTTATAGTAAATGACATACATTATGTAACAACAGCTAACACTGCAGTGTTGGTGGATGATGAATGAAAGAGTATGGAAAACTGAAGTATGCAGAGAAAAACTTGTCCCAATAGCATCACTAAGGTAAAATTTCCTCATTCCACAGACTTTCTCTTGAATACTTTTCAAAGCAACTGACATTACATTTTATTTCTTGCTTGCCTTTATTTTCCAGGCCAATTCTTACAACTAAATTTTTAAACAACTGAATTTTATGTTTCACTTTTCCAAATTCTTTTACCACTTTATTTACTACTTGTTTTCTCTCACCTTCCCACAGTCTGCACATACTTCTGTATGATCATTACCATTTCATACAAACACAGCACCAAACTGTGCTAATGACTTGATCTCTAGGCCTGAAGTGTTACAAACAGTTCTGGTTTATGCAAGGAATTAGGCTTATGGTGTCCTGAAGATAGGGACAGTATGGACGGACCTTTGAAATATCAGTATTAGTCTACACCTACAAGACACCATTACCCAGAAAAAAGATCTACAATTCCAGTTTACTACTGTCAGTTACTACAAGTTATCAAGCTTATTCATGTCCCCCAACCCCTCCAAAATGTCAAAGGTACTTCATACATTTTAATCCTGATTAATTTCCCTTATTTTCTCGCTATTTATAATAGCTCAAAAAGTCAAACTGTTTGGTATGTACCACAGTTATTGAGAAAGTTCCTGTAACAGGTATGTAGGGTGGAAATTTTTTTGCTTTACATGGGAAAGCATCAAGATGTTAACTTCAGAAATGAAGTTCTACCACAGACCAACAGTAATACAGTCTCTCAAATAAGAAATGCATATAATACTTGAAAGTAATATCTTTGCACCAATACAATCTCAGTAACAGTGAGCTTTCAAAACAAGTCTGAAAGTATAAATTTAATAAATAATACATGACAAATTACTTGGTTCTGTAATACACAAATAAATGTTGGACATTACATATCACTGCCACCGTCTGCTTCACCATACAAAAACTGAAAGTATGCTTAAAAAAGAAAGTCACTCCTTAGAAAATGAGTTCCTTCTTTGTACAGCACACTGAAAAATGAAATTTATGGCAAAAATATAAAACTGTGATTGTGTGGCCTACTAGTTCTTCTGTGCATACACATTGTTTTGTAAATTGTACAAACATAATTTTAAAACATTCTCCTCAACAATTTCTGAAACCCTTACTGCACAAACTCTTATACTGAAGCATGAATCTTTCATCCAGACCATGCTGGGCATCTGTATATGGCACTCATGACATACTTAGTTCTCAGTATTGCTATGTACTGGAACATTTACATACACAGCAATCCCTTACATCCCTTGAATTACAATCCACAGCCACATAAATCTGAAACCCAATATCTGAGGTTATGAGGGACTGCTTTACTCTAAAATTGCTGTTATACAATGGCAATCCATATGCAGAATGGTAAAGTAAAGAATATTTAGATATCTAACACAAGGAAAGGCAGGTAAGTCACATTTTATGGTTCACAGGTTACTAATTTATTAGCTGCAGAGTTTAATTATCATCAAATGAGACCGGGTATTATGTGTATAATGATATAGAAGGACCAAGCAAAAGCACAAAACCTCTCTGGACATTGTATCCTGGCTGTGAATCAAACCTGGCACCTCCCAAAGAGAAATACTTGGTCACAACACTTAAGATACAACCTCATTTTAAGTACATTTTACAAACACCCTGTCAGCTGTTACACACCTGCCTAATTATTCAATCCCTTGCAACTCCACTGTGAATTAATACACTTTGATTAAATCTGAAGTCACTGTTGAAGCTTGCGACAAATTTGCAAGACAACCTAACACACTCTGAGATACACTTCAATACATGCTTAGTATACAAAAAAACAAACCTGAAGCCACTAATATGAAAAGCATGTTGTATTTTGTGATGTGTTCATACATTTCAGACAATGAAGCACTAGTTTAGAGATAACAATCATGACTTAGTTAATACTATTTATGTTTTCAAAAACATTCCAATGTCAAAAATGTGCATTCTTTTAAAACAGCACACCTTCGATTTTGTACAGTGCTGCACTACTGGAACCTGTCGTCTTTATCTTAAGGTGTGACTTCCCTGTTGCATATTGAAAATACATGGCAAGGACGTAATCCATTGATACACAGCTTTTATTATAGCAAATCCAAACCAGCTACACGATTTAGCTGCACAAAGCTGCCATCATCAGGCCATATGTAACAGAAAATGTACAAAGAAAATTATATACCTGTGGTCACACGATTATAACATCTATGGCTGAGACCTTGCCTTTACATAAAGTGTATGTGAATGTCACATCTGGAAAACATTTTTAAAATACAGTGCTTTGAGTGGCTGAAACATGTGGCTTGTTTCAATTTGCTGTAATAAAAACTGAGTATTGACAGATTACATCCTATTTATTACATACTATCTTCTTTCCATTTACAGAGTTACGTTGCTCAGACTGAGGAAAATGTGACAATCTCTATTGTCTGATAATTTTTGTAGTCTTAATACACATGCACTGCTTACATGACAAATGTAGGTATCTTTCATCATGACATGTCAGATGTGGTACAAGCAGACCTACATATGCCAATGAGAGGAATGTGCAGGATGTGCATATGACATTGGAAAAATCAAGAAACCAAGCTTACATGCAGAAAGCACCATTTAGTAAGATTCTTGCATTGGAGTATTCCTTGAATACCTGTGACAGACACACTACAGAAATATATGTTGCAAACACCTGGTTGAAAGGCAGGAGTGCTGATTATACTTGACGTCAGGTCCTGCAGTGGCTGAACAGCACAGAAAATCACAGCACTTTATATGTATTAATAGGTGTATCTCCACCTTGGAATTATACTAGCTTCCTATGAAGGACCCATTAACCTGCAACGTGCTAAAGACAGTGTAAGAAAACTCCTCAATTACTCTGATGATCACTTTTTAACCAGGATGCATTTCACAGGTGTATGAATCTCAATGGCTGACATCAGCATCACGTGTTCTCTGCTGCCAGTACCAGTTCAAGTATTCTGCCAGCCATATATTACCATTCAAACTAGTTCTAGACGCCACTGCATCAGCATCAGGTGTCTGCTATAATGGGTGAAAGTGTAATGCTCAACACAAAATCCCCTTCACCCCCTCCAACTAAGGAAGCAACAAAGATGCAACCACAATGAAGAAACGTAAAGAAAAACTGGATCCTACTGATGACAATCTGCTGGCAGGGTCAAAAGCTATGAAGATCCTCTTGAAATATTATGCAAGGGCAACTCTGGACCTGGACAACTTCTAACAGACCTATTCACATGAAGACAAATGAAAATCTGTTCCTTACCTGCGGAACAAGACATGTCTTAAGACATGATCTCTCTTGTTTTGCAAGGAGAAATACAGTGAACGGCTACATCAGACATTTATGAACTCTCACCTCATTTCTGGAATGTTTCAGCAACCACAGAAGTTTAACCAGCATATATTAACCTGAATGTGCCTGCTTCAAGAGTCTAACACTAGTAACATATTAAAAGTGTTTATGTGACATTGTCACCAAAACCAGCTCTTGCCCTAAATCCTGACCATAGAGTAGAATACATGTCGACCCTGGTCAAAACTATTTTAGAGACATCAAAAATCCTAGATAAAAGAACCTGCAAAGCAATGTGAAGTGGTGATGATAAATACTGTATATTCAATAAATATAGGAAATATTTTGAAGTTGAATGAACACTTACATCTTTGATTGTAAAGCTGTTGCATAAATATGCATTACAGATCTGAATTAGCAATTTTCATTATAACAAAGTTACATGGATTGGATTTTTACATTATTTAATATTCCACTGTCTTCCTGCTGTGCATATATTTTGGAAAAAGATTGTTGGATTATTGCTGGCTTTAGCTTTAGTTAGAAAAATTGGAATTCTGTTCCCAGGTCATGAAAAACCAAGTACAGGTAGACAACTGGGATTTATAGCTCCATAACTGTCGCCATTGGCTGGAATAATGCTGGACACAAGAACCATGGCAAACAGAGAAACAGAAGTTCAAAAACATGCTTAAAAAAGGGAAACCTCTCTCCATCGTTTCCAAATGTCATTTTTCTGCAAGTATTTTTCATTTCTTCTCATCCTGACAAATCGTCCATAAAATCAGTGCATAACTATGTTGCATGTACTGCTCCTTGAAGTGTCACTTTCCTGCATCAGTCGTTCAGAATTCTTGGTCCTGACCCACAATATTCCCAGAAAAAGCACCTGAGTAACAGTAACAATAATACGTTTGGAATGTACAGCAGTACCTGCCTATACCAGCAATTACCATTAACATACATATATTGCCCACATCAGCCAAGTGTTATGATGGCTGAGTGGTGAAGGTGATGGGGAGGCTTAGTTATTAGGTGGCAAACATGTGAATGGTGTTCAGCAATAGTCAATATGGTATAGTTTTGCATTATTCTGTCTGTTTCCCCTCGAGTTTGTTAACTAAAAGTTTGGTGATTTGGTGTTATTACTCCTGTTATTTGTTACTTGTGTAAATCATGGTCAGAAATTCACCAGAACCACACTGTTCTAAAAAAAAAATGTGGAATACCACTCAAGAGAGCATGATCACAACAGACATTTACACCAGCTTTTAGGGTATTAGATGCCACCATTGGTGCACAAGGTAGAACTGTTTTGCTGTTTGTGGAAAACTGTGCTGCACATCTTTAAGATACGATCATTTCTAAAGAATGTCTGGTTTGCATATTATACATCAAACTTCACAAGCTTCGTACATTCTACAAGGACTGCATATGGCTAGATGCTGAGGATGCGTTAAGATATGTGCTAATTGTGTGGGTGGCAGCAGCAGTTGAAAGAAGAGAGACTCATACATGACTCTGAAGCAGCGGTAAATGTTGCTGAAGTCCATGCTGCACACAATGTACAAAGCACTAGTGGGTGTGATGAATGGTATATTTTAAACTGGTGCTGTATTGTCTCAACCATAACGTTTTGAACCGAACAGTTGTCAATACAAATTTATTTTCAAAAAAGTTTATATGCACACAGACAGATATTAGAGTAACTTTTCATTTATTAATTCTGTAGGCCTGCGTGCAAAATCTAAAATCTTCATTTTTTGTTTTCCCGTATTTTGAAATGTTTTAAAGCTTTTCTCACATTTATCATTTGCTTTCTGTAATCCCTTCATAAATGGCAGACTGAGGATTCACTGTGTATGTACAGCAGTGGGTCAACTCATCTTTAACTAGCATAATTATGCACACAGTTAACAGAACCTGAATTTTAAGCAGGTGTAACTCTGAGTGAAAACCACACAAAAACAAGTTTAAATCTGGTTCTCATATGCTGACGTCAGAGCCACCTACTTGCCATTCTGTAATTTTGCAGTCATGAAGGGTTTCCACATTCGTTATCAAGCCTACTGTGACAATGGACCATTTGTTAAATCTGCCTCTTTGCTGTCAACACCCAACTTGATATTTGCAAACTGTGTGGCAATGATGAGGGCTTCTTCAAGACAGGATACATTTGACCCTGAAGCCTGGGCTGACTCAGCTTTACCTCCACCCTTCCCCTGCATGAGCCCCGACACTTGTTGTACCCACTCATTAGCCTTCAGTCCTTTGCTCACAGCATTCTGAAAGTAAAAATAACATACTGAAAATCGATGACATTAGTAAATACTCTGAATTTATGGGGTTTCCCCATAACAAAATCATGAACGTATGGCTTATTTGAACCAAATGGATCTTAGGTTATTTTGCCTTCATTCCAAAACCGGGTATGTTGAATTCTTCCCAAAATTGTGGTTTGGTAGACAGATTCTAACTTGGGCATAACATTTTACTGTCTGTGAAGTGGGGTCTTCAACCCAGTGACATGCTCGCCTGTCAAAGAGATGGAATTCTAGTCAGTTGCGTAAACCACTCAGCTGTCTCTGAGATGAAACTGCAGAGCTCTGATTTATCAGCTGTAACTACTAAGCTGCTAGTGTTTCAACTGCATAAACTGTAAATGACAAGGCTGAGGGGTATAAATAAATACTGTAAAATATTAAAATACCATCAAACAAAAAGTATAAATTAAACTAACACTTTCATATCATACTGTAATTAAAAAGTAAATGTATAAAACTAAATAAGACACTTTTATATTTGGAAATACAGGGTGACCCACAGGAACCTGACATATTTTGAATGGGTAGTACTCAGTAGGTAGGCCGAGCGCCAGTACTGCGCCAAAGGAGAATAAACTGTGCAAATGTGTGGTTTCAACAAGATGGTGCCACAGCGCACACTGCAAATGAGTCAATGACCATTGTTCGAAACATGTTTCCTGGGCACCTCATATCTCGTTTCGGAGACGTGCTGTGGCCCCCTTGATCTGATCTTCCGTGTGATTTTTTCTTTGGGGGTATCTGAAATCGGGTGTTTACGCTCACAAACCCCGTACGTTGAATGATTTGAAGGAAGCCATCCATCAGGAAATTCGTCTGATCAATCGTCAGTTGTTGGCCTGTGTCATGGACGATTTTTAAAAAAGGCTTGAAAATTGCAACCAAAAAGACGGTTGTCATCTTACCGATATCATTTTTAAAACTTAACCATCTAGTATGGCATGTTTTAAGCTTTAATTTTGTATAAATAAATGTGAATTTACTTAAAAACAACTGAGTACCGTTTATTTTAAAGCTGTCAGGTTACCGTGGTTCACTCTGTACCATGTTGGTTCAATAATTCACGTTCCATTTTCATTAAAGACAAATAATTCGATCATTTCTGGGGCACTGCAATTCATACTTCAGTGAGAATTCTTGGTGCAGTAGCTAACAGCTTGTTACATGCCCATACAAATGAAAAAATTTTGTTACACAAAAGCAAACACTGCTCCTGGGAAAACTTGATACAGACAGAAAATTGTAGACACCTGAAACATACAGCTGGCAAGGGTATGTTGTACTAGGAAATGAACATATTCAGCATGATTTCAAACTGCTGGGAAATGTCTCTTCATCTTGGCAATGTTCACATGCACACTCTTTCATTCATTCTAAGGTCTGTCTTATGGAAGGATCCATTGACCCTTCCAAAGCAAATTCTCCAGAGTGCAATCTAGTGCTTCATATTTCAGTTTCCAGTAGCCTCTCATTTCCTGAAGTTCATCAAGCACCTGCTTATGTTTTCATCTTCCTGTCATTTCTTTTCTTCCCTCTATTTTTTCTTCAATAACATGTTTTACAAGACGGTTGGTTCCTACACAAGATGTGAGCAATCCAGTTAGCCATCCTTCTATTCATAGTATATACAACATTCCTCTCCTCCTTGACTATGCATTTCTTCTTTGTTTCTCACATGATCAGTCTAATTGATCTTCTCCATCCTTCTCCAGCACCACATTTCATAACTTTCCAGGTCTTTTGGATCTACTTTCTAAACTGTCCAAGTTTCAGCACCATACAAAACTGTGCACCAAATGTAGCATTTTACTAGATTCTTCCTTACATTTTAGTCCAATCTGCTGGCAAAAAAAAGAGTCTTCTTCTTGGTGAATGCTGCCCTTGCCATGGCAATTATGGATTCATTTCGCGGATGCATCTTGCAACGTTTGTTATCATGCTACCCAAATTGATGAAATATTCCACGGTCTCCCTTTGTTTCTATCGTAATCTGCACTGGAGATTATTGCCTTGAGATTCTCATTACATTCATTCTTTTCACACTCATTTCCACTCCACGGCATCTTCCAATCTCAATTAGTCTATCAATCAAGCCCTTTAGCACCATTTCTTCGTTAGCCAGTAGCACAGAATCATCTGCATATTTCACAGTACAAATTACTTGTCCTATTTTGAAGTCTTGAAACCCATGGACATCTTCCTTGGTAAGTTACTCACTGCACAAACTGAAGATAAATGGTGACAAACAGCTTCCTTTTCTAACTCCTCTTCCAGTCTACACACTTCTTGTCTCCCCTTGGTCCAATTGTACTTTAACACTCTGATCCATGTACAAATTGCTGATAAATTGTATCTAGGAAGTGTGTCATCCCCATTGTGTGTGTAAAACTAGGAAAAGGTATGTAGTCAAACACAACTTAATCACTGAGGTGTATTTAATGACTGTGATGGAAACAACTACACGTTTCGGCCTGTACTGGCCATCATCAGGTTGTCTAGGGAACTTAAGGGCTAGCTATATGCATGCATGCATGCGTGGTGTGGAGATCTCTACATACGACTACAACGCCACACCTGCCGAGAACAACCCCCCCCCCCCCAAAAAACAAACATATTGTCTAGTTTCTATTCATGTATTTTTTTTTCATATCTTTGCCTCCCAATCTAAATTATATATTAATTATTCTGAAAATACAACATAATAAATTATTACATTTTTTTGATTATCAATATATCATCCTGAACACAGTGAAGGATCTTTTCGGAGGCACGTATGCCCGGTTATGTCATCGCGCTCGATCAGGGCACAACTTCCAGCAGGGCGATCCTGTTTGACGGCGGGCAAAATATCGTATCGTCGGCCCAACGGGAATTCACGCAACGCTATCCGAAACCGGGATGGGTAGAACACGACCCGCTTGAGATTTACGCGACGCAGACGGCAGTCATGGCGGAAGCGCTGGCGATCAGCGGCATATCGGCTTCGCAGGTCTCGGCTTTAGGTATAACGAACCAGAGGGAGACCACGGTCGTCTGGGATAAAAACACAGGCCGCCCGCTGTATAACGCAATCGTATGGCAATGCCGGCGCACCGCTGACGAATGCGTACGCCTGACGGGCGGCGGGTGGGCGGAAATCATCCGTAAAAAGACGGGGCTGCTGCCCGACGCGTATTTTTCCGCTTCAAAGATCAAATGGATACTCGACAACGTACCGGGCGCGCGCGAACGGGCTGAAAGCGGCGACGCGCTGTTCGGGACCGTAGATTCCTGGCTGCTCTGGAAGCTGACGGACGGCGCGGTGCACGCGACCGACTATACGAACGCCTGCCGTACTATGTTGTTCAACATTCATGAGCTCGATTGGGACGGGGAGCTGTGCGATTTGTTCGGCGTACCGACGCGGATGCTGCCGGAGGTCAAGCCTTCGAGCGGCCTGTTCGGCACGGCCAACGCGCTCGGCGCCGGGGTACCGGTCACAGGCATAGCCGGTGACC
>Ga0123354_10008675_pt1 | contig 15491 bp, 13 predicted proteins | sample TergutLab28metaG_2_FD_97872 | JGI IMG/M metagenome (GOLD analysis project Ga0123354, IMG submission 97872) | Labiotermes labralis P4 segment gut microbial communities from Petit-Saut dam, French Guiana - Lab288 P4 | ecosystem: Host-associated > Arthropoda: Insects > Digestive system > Gut ...
AGGATGTCGTCCTCGATGCGTACGCCGATGCCGCGTAGCTCCTCCGGTACCATCAGGTCGGTCGACTTGAAGTAGATGCCAGGTTCGACGGTGATGACCATGCCAGATTTGAGTTTGCCCGCCCGGTACAGCTTGCGGCGGGCCTTCGCGCAGTCATGGACGTCGAGGCCGAGGTGGTGGGAGGTCCCGTGGACCATCCACCGCCGGTACTGGCCGCCGTCGTGGGCTAGCGTCTGTTCGACGCTGACCGGCAGGACACCCCAGTCTGCCAGATGTTCGGCCACCACCTTGACAGCCGCGTTGTGAACGTCCAGGAACTGCGCACCCGGTTTGGCGGCGTCGAGGCCGGCCTGTTGGGCGGCCAACACCGCCTCGTACACTTTTCGCTGGGCGGGACTGAAGCGGCCGGAGACGGGCAGTGTACGGGTGACATCGGCGGTGTAGAGAGAATCGACCTCCACCCCGGCGTCGAGCAGGAGCAGGTCGCCGGCGCGGACGGCGCCGTCGTTGCGAATCCAGTGGAGGGTACAGGCGTGTTCCCCGGCGGCGGCGATGGTGTCGTACCCCACCGCGTTGCCCAGATGACGGGCGTGCAGACCGAAGATGCCCTCCACCCAGCGCTCGCCGCGCCCGCGGCGAATCGCCTCGGGAATGTCGGCGATGACGGCCTCGAAACCGGTCAAGGTGGCGGCACAGGCCTTGTCCAACTCGGCGATTTCGAAGGCGTCCTTGATCAGGCGCAACTCGCTCAGGGCGACCTCGAACTCGCGGTCCGCGTCCGGGTCCTGACCCCGCAGCGCGGCGACCAGGGCCTCGATGCGCGGGTCGGCCCCCGGTACCACCCGCAGTTTGCCCTCGGCGTGGGCCAGGGGGGCGGCCAGGGCGGCCGGGAACTCGCGGGAGTCCTTGACCGCCAGGTTGGTGTAGTGGGTCATTTCCTCCAGCGATGGGCGCGGGCCGACCCACATCTCGCCGTACTCCGACGAGGAGTAGAACTCTGGATCGGTGCGCGGCACGCGAGCGTGAAAGAACAGCACGGCCCGTCCGTCTTCGATGACGAGGGCGGCGTCCGGTTCGAAGTCTTCGCCCAGTCCGGTCAGATGCGCGAAAGCGGAGTGGGGGCGGAAGCGGTAGTCGCAATCGTTGGAGCGCGTCTTGTAGCCGCCGGCCGGGATGACGAGGCGATCGGACGGGAACAGGTCTTGGATCGCCTGGCGCCGTACGGAGGTGTACGCATTGGCGGCCAGCGGCGGGCGGGGATCGGCGGGGTAGGGCGCCCACTGCTCGGGAATGAAGTCCTGGAAGGCCGCGGAGTAGGCGGCCAGGCGATTGGGGAGCTTCAGCGGTGGTTGGTTCTTCATGGCAGAAGTCTACGCGCCAGGTGAGAGCGGGTAGGATGCACCTATGAAGGCTGATCCCGCCGATCTGGGGCGACTGTTGGAGTTGCAGGGTCTGGATACCGCGCTTGAGCAGGTGAAACGCAAGGCCGCTGCTCTGCCCGTTCACCAGGTTATCGCCGGCCTGATGAAGCAGCGGGCCGAAACGAACGACGCCCTGATCGCGGCCAAGACGGCCTTGAGCGACACCGCGGACGCGGCCGCGCGGGCCGAGGCGGACGTCGTACCCGTACGCGAACGGTTGGCCCGCAACGAGGCGCGCGTCCACGCAGGCGAGATGGATGCCAAAGCCCTGTCCAGCGCACTGGACGAGATCGAGCATCTCAAGGCGCGGATTTCCGACTTGGAAGATGCCCAACTGGAAGCCATGGAGACCGTCGAACGGGCGGACGCCCGCGTCGGTGAACTGACCCAGCGCCTGGGTGCCATCGAGCAGGACTTGCGCGAGCAGGTAGCCGCGCGTGATGCCGCGGTCGCTGAACTGGCGGCCCAGGCCAAGGAGCTGACGCAGGCGAGGGCGGACAAGGCCGGGCAGATCGCGCCTGACGTGTCGGGATTGTACGAGAAAATCCGGGTCCGGGCCAATGGCCTTGGCGTGGCCCGCTTCGAGGGCAGGCGGTGTGGGGCCTGCGGGTTGGAAGCCACGGTTGCCGACCTCAACCGCTATGTGGCCGCCCTGCCGGACGAGGTCATTCGCTGCGCCGAATGCGACCGGATCCTGGTGCGGTAAATGCGTCTTGCCCGCTTCCATGTGCCGGCTGGGGTGCCGGCCCCGATCGCTGACGGTTTTGCCGCTCTGATCAGCGAACACCAGATCGCCACGCAGTTTTCCGCGGCGGTTCTGGCCGAGGCGGGCGATTCGGCCCTTCACCCCGCGTTGCCCGGCAAAGACCTGACCGGGCTGGATTTTCAGACCCTCGATCCGGAGGGCTCGAAGGACTTGGACCAGGCTTTCTTTTTGGAACGCGTCGGCGACGGGTACCGCGTGTGGTACGCGATCGCGGACGTGGCCGGCTTCGTCCGGCCGGATAGCCTGGTCGACCAGGAGGCCCGGCGCCGTGGTACCACGGTGTACTGCCCGGTGGCGCGGTTCCCGCTTCATCCCGAGGTACTGAGCGAGTCGGCCGCCTCCCTGCTGGCCGACGGCCACCCCCGTCCGGCGGCGGTCTGGTGCGTCGATCTGGACGCCGACGGCGTCGTTACGGCAGCTCACGTCGAACGCGCCATGGTGCGCAGCCGGGCGCAGTTGTCCTACACCGGTGCCCAGCGGCTTTTCGAGACCGGTCAGGCGGGTGAGGATCTGCACCTGCTCGAAACGGTGGGCAAGCTCCGGGAGGCCCAGGAGATCGCGCGGGGCGGCATCAGCCTCAACCTGCCCGAGCAGGACATCGTGGTCGACCGCGGCGCCTGGACCCTGAGTTTTCGCTCTCCCGCGCCGATCGAGGATTGGAACGCCCAACTGTCCTTGCTGACGGGCAACGTCGCGGCCCAGATGATGCTCGACGCGGGTGTGGGAGTACTGCGTACCCTGCCCGCCGCCGAACCGGACGCGGTCGACCGGCTCCGGCACATCGCCCAGGGCCTGGGGATCGCGTGGGCGGCGAACCAGGGCTACCCAGATTTCGTACGCGGCCTCGACCCGTCCGATCCGCGCGGTTTGGCCATGATGACCGCCTGTACCGCGTTGTTCCGCGGTGCCGGCTACCGGGCGTTCACCGATGGCCGGCCCAGCGAGCCGGTGGAACACGCCGCCTTGGCGATGCCGTACGCCCACGTCACCGCGCCGCTGCGCCGGTTGGTCGACCGGTTCGGCACCGAGGTGTGCCTGGCCGTCAGCGCGGGTCAGGAGCCAGCGGCGTGGGTACGGTCGGGGCTGGCGGAGTTGCCCGGGCAGATGGCGCAGGCCGACCAGCGGTCGTCGGGATTCGAGCGCGGCGTGATCTCGCTCGTCGAGGCGTTGGTGTTGCAGTCGAAATTGGGCGAGACCCTGTCGGGGACGGTCGTCACGGCAGTGGGTGACCGGGGACGGGTGCGCTTCCAGGATCCGGCCGCGGAAATCGAGGTCAGCGGGACGGCGCTTCATCCTGGCGACGCGGTCCAGGTGCGCATCGACTCGGTCGACCTTCACTCGGGCACGGTCGCGGCTGCCCTGGTTTAGCCGGATTGCCCCCGGATGGCCTCGTCGATGGCGTGCCGGGGGATCCCGGCCCAGTCGGGCCGATTCCGCAGTTCATAGACGTACTCGTAAATGGCCTTGTCAACCTCGTAGGCGGTGAGCCAGGCCTGGGGCAACGGCGTCGAACCGAGATAACCGTTCAGAAAGGCGGTGCGGGCTTCGAGATACCACTCTTGGGCTTGGTTGATCCCGGGGGTACGGGGGTCGCTGCGTACGTAATCCAAGGACCGGGTCAGACCGGCGACATCGCGCCAGACGGTGTCGGGGGCCGTCCGTTCGGCGGGGGTGGCCAGGGGTTCGCCCTCGAAGTCGATGATCGTCCAGCCCGCCGGTGAGAGCAGGGCTTGTCCGAGGTGGAAATCGCCGTGCACCCGCTGGACCGCCACCGCTGATCGGGGTACGTCGAAGACCGCCCTCAGCCGTGGCACGAGGGGCACGAGTTCATCCGCCCGCTGGCTGGCGGCATCGAGGCGGGCCATCATGCGCTGGGCGATCTGGCCGGAATCGATCTGGGAGACGCCGAAAGCCGTGGCCAGGCTGGCGTGCAGGTGGCGCAAGGCGGTTCCCAGGCGGGCCATGTCCTCCGCGACGGATTGCCCGCCCCCGCAGGCTTGCTGGCAGAAGGCCCAGCCGTCCTGGGCGTGTTGGATCCGCTCGCAGAAGATACCCAGATCGTAGACGCCATCGGGGCTGGCGAGGGTGCCGATGAGCCGCGGCGTGATCCCCGACGCGGCCAGGGCCTTCATGACACCGGACTCACAGTTCGGGCCGGGATTTAGCCGGCGGAAGATTTTGAACAAGACAGCGTCGCCGACGCGTACGGTGGTGTTGGATTGCTGGCCGGTGAAAACTGCGGTGGGCGAGGCTGGATCGGGCGGCGGCTCGTACCACGTCATGGCCGGATTGGCGCCGGCCGACGCCAGCAGGGCCGCCATGGCGCGGGGTGATCGCGGGGCGTCGACGACGTCGGTCAGGCCGCGTCCGGGCAGCTCGACCTGTCCGACCAGCGCCTCGGGCTCGCCGGTTCCGGCGGGCAGGTAGCCGGTCAGGAGATGGTACGTCTGCGTCTGATCGCCGACCTCGGCCACGGCCAGTTCCGAGCGTACCCAGACGTCGGTCGCGGTCGTGTACCACTCGAAAGGATGCAGGTCGATGGCGGCCAAGGCCAGTCCTTTGCCCTGAAACCAACGGGCGCGAGACAGGTAGTCGCGCCAGAATTCTCCGTTCGGCCAGGCCATGTCGGCCGCTCCTTCCTCACCCAAGTCGGTGGATGAGCCGGCCTGTAAGCCGGATTCTGTGATCGGCGGCCATCCATCTGCGATACGTGTTACCACGTACCTTCGGGCGTGACGCCCGTGCAGCCTACCCGTCGGCATCGGGTGAGCAACCCTCAAACGCCGACACGACCTGGTGGTCTACTTGGCCTTGCTCCCGGTGGGGTTTACCGAGCCGTCCCGCTCACGCGGGACGCTGGTGGTCTCTTACACCGCCGTTTCACCCTTACCTTGTCGCCAAGGCGGTCTATTTTCTGTGGCACTGGCCCGTGGGTCGCCCCAGGTGGGTGTTACCCACCACCGTGCTCGATGGAGTCCGGACTTTCCTCAGACTTTCGTCCGCGGCCGCCCGGCCGGCTCATCCGCCACCAGTGTACCGTAGGTCAGTCGGGCGTGGTCGCGAGGTGATGGCGGAGGTTCCGGCCAGCCAGGATCAGGCCGGTGGCGAGGAGGGCGGCCGTACCGACAACCGCGACCCAACCAACCGGTCGCCCGGGCAGCAGGATGACGGCGCCGACCAAGCCCGACAAGCCGAGGACGACGAGGTCGCGCCAGGTACCCAGGGCCCCGATCTCAGCCTTGCTCCGCCACGGCAGGAGGGCGGCGACCATGGCCAGCCGCAGTGTCAGGTACGCCGCCGCCACGACCCAGGGTGTCACGGATTGGAACGGCGCGCCCTCGGATATCAGGAGGAAGACGCCCGCCACGCCGATGGACGTCGTCGCCGCCGCGTACCCCGGCCGGAGCAGCATCCACACCCCGACCAGGCCGATCAGGATTGCGGTGACGGGGATGGGCAGGAAACTTCGGTACCCGGCTAAGGCGGGGGTGGCCATGGCGAGCGCGGCGGCGGCCAGCCGGAGCAGCCAGCCGGGCAGAGTCCGGCGGAGGGGTACGTCGATCTTCGGCAGGGGCTTGTCCCGGTAGCGCCACCGCCGGTAATAGTAGACGAGGGTGTCGGCGAGCGTCATGACCGGGCTCCCGGACGCATCGAGGCCCGCCGGATGGATTCGAAGTGCTGGCGGGCCGCCTCGCGCGATTGACCGGCCCAGCGGATGACGGGTACGTGTTGGGCCGTCAACCGGCGAACTCGCACATTGCGCTCGGCCGAGGTGATGCGCCAGGCCATCTCCATGTTGACCTCGGCGGCTGGACGTACCTCCGGCAGGGTGTCGATGACCAGAACCTGGTGGCCGGCGCTGGTCAGCGCGTGGACCAGGCGTACGGATTCGTCATCCAACAGGGTCGAGAAGAGGTACACGATGGCGTCGGCTGGTACCTGCGGCGGGCGGACGCGGATGCGCGGCGACCCGACCGGGGCGGACAGCGCCAGGGCGTAAGTCAACCGGTGGAGGTGCCGCCGGCCGGTGGCCGGGGTCAGCAGCCGCTTCCCGGTGGCGAGGTCGGCCAGGCCGACCCGGTTGCCCGATTCGATGAGGCGCCGGGCGATCGAAGCGGCGGCGTGGCGGGCGAGATCGAGCGAGGTCGGTTCGTCCACCCGCAACGGCATCGAGCCGCGCCAGGTGTGCAGATCGGGGCCGACTTCGTCGCGGGAGTCCATCACCAGGATGGCGACCGCCTCGCCGGTGGCGTAGGTGCCCTTCACCCAGATCGAGTCTTCGCTGGTTTGCCGGGCGGTCACCCGCCAGTCGATACGGCGGGTCGAGTCGGACGGTACGCGCGGGTGGACATCGCGCAACTCGAAACCGTCGCCCGGGCGGTTCGACGTGGCCGGGCCGGTCAAACCCCGCAAGCGGCGGGATTCGGGTACCAAGCCGAGCGGGATGTACTGCGGCAGGACGGTCATCGGATGGCTGGTGGCCACGCCCGGCGGAGTGTACGACATGAGGAAGTGCCCGTGCGCGTCCCAATCGGCGCGTACCGGGGGCTGGGGACCCGTGCGGGCCGAGTGCAGGCCGACATCCACTTGGCGGCAACGCCCGGAGAGGAGAACGGTGGCGGTACGGTGCCCGTCGCAGGCCAGCCGTACGCGGATGGCGTCGGTCTGGCCGGATGGGGCGATCACCAGGTGGGAGTTGTCGTCGGCGAATTCCAGACGTACGCCCGGTTCGGCGGTCGGTTCCCGGGCCCACAGCCCGGTCAGAATCAGGGGCACACCGAGCAGGGCCAGGTCGGCCCGCCCGAATGCCAGTCCCAGAACCCCGAAGACGAAGCCGAGGGTGAGGCTGACAAGGCGGGCCGGATGGACCGACCACGCGCTCTTCGGCCGGGCTGAGTTCATCGGGTACCCGTGGTCGACGGACCCGCGACTTTCGACAGCGCTTCGGCGATGATGGCCTCGGCGTGGACGCCTTCGGCCCAGGCGGTCGGGGTCAGCATGATGCGGTGGGCGAGGACGGCGACCGCCGCGCGCTTGACGTCTTCCGGAATCACGAAGGCGCGTCCGTCCAGGGCGGCGAGCCCGCGGGCCACCAACAGCAGGTTCTGCGAGCCGCGGGGCGAGACTCCGACGTCGACGTTGGGATGGTGCCGGGTCGCGGCCGCTAGGTCCACGCAGTAGCCGGCAATATCGGGATCGATCGCGATGGCTTCGACGCCGGCTTGCATCGACAGCACCTGGTCCGGGTCGACAACTTGGGCGACCTCGGCGATTTCTTGGCGGCGTTCGATTCGGCGCAGGAGGATCTGGGTTTCCTGATCGCGGTCGGGGTACCCGACGCTGAGCCGGACCATGAAGCGGTCCAATTGGGCCTCGGGCAGCGGGTAGGTGCCTTCGTACTCCACCGGATTGGAGGTCGCCAAGAGGTGGAAGGGTTCCGGCAGGGCGTGGGTGACGCCTTCGACGGACACGCGGTGCTCCGCCATCGCCTCCAGCAGGGCCGATTGGGTCTTGGGCCCGGTCCGGTTGATCTCGTCGGCCAGCAGTATGCCGGTGAAAACCGGGCCGGGCCGGAACTCGAACTCCCGGTTGCGGGGATCGAAAATCATCGAGCCGGTGATGTCGGAGGGCAGCAGGTCGGGCGTGCACTGCAGCCGGGTGAATTCCAGACCCAGGGTCCGGGCCAGGCAGCGCGCCGCGAGGGTTTTGCCGACGCCCGGCACATCCTCGAACAAAATGTGCCCGCCCGCCACAATGGTCGCCAAGCCGAGGGTCAGCGGTTCGCGCATGCCGACCACGGCCCGGTTGATCTCGTCTAGGATCTGGGTACCTTTGTCGGCGATGGCCTGGACGGGCATGGGCTGGATGGTGGTCATGATTCTCCTTGTCGGGACTCGATGAGATCGAGCCAGTCTAGAACTTGGGCCGGTGTGGGGGAACGGGTGGCGTCGATGGCGGGGAGTTGAGGCTCGTCGGCGATCGCGGACTGCGCCACAGCGCGTACCCGGGCGACTACCTTGGCCGACACCCGCCCGTCGCGCTCGAAGGCCGACCAGCTCAGGTCGGACAAGTCGCGCCGCCCACCGGGGTGGGAGTGGAAGGGGAGTTCGGGCAGGCGCGGCGAGGCCGGTACGGCCGGTGGCCAGATAACCGTCAGAGCCGTCACGCAACCGGCCAGCAGGACGGCGTGAGCGGTGTCGAGAACGCTGGTCAGGGCGAGCAGAATGGCGACGATCCAGGACAGGCCGGCCAGCACGATCCGGCTCATGGGTGTCGGCCTTCCAGAACCCGGGCGATGTGTTCCAGAGCTTGGCGGGCCTGCTGGACTTCGGCCGTACCGATGGCGGCCGTGGAAAACCGCGCCCGATGATAGAGCCCTCTCAGCAGTACGGTGTCGGCCACGGGAACAGCGGATTGCTCCAGTACCTCGGCGGTGAATTCGGTGGCGGTCTGCGCCGGGTGCCGGGCCATGCCGTGCCGCCCGGCCGCCTCTTCGAAGGCTAGCCAGGCCAGAATCACCGCATCCTCAGTCGTTGGCGCGGCGTCGAGGCGGTGCAGCGCTTCCTCGACGACGTCGGTGACCTCCTGCGGGGTAAACCTCACCCCGGGCAGCCCGGCTCCGGCGCCCAGGTGGTCGGCCGGTGAGAGTTTGGCGATGCGGGCGGCCAGCAGAGCTTTGACGACGCGATAGATCAGGCGGGCTAGAAGAGCCAGGATGGCGAGGCCGGCCAGAATGGCCAGGACCATGGGCAGCCAGTCCCAGGACGTGCCCGAGTCTGGCGGAAGGGTCATGCCGGGCATCGGCGATTGGCTCGGTTCGGGCGGTGGCGTTGTCAGACCGGACCCGAGATTCCACTGCGGGGGCGCCCACACCCACTGGCTGGGGTGCGCGCTGGCGTAGACAACCACCCCGAGCCCGAGCGCGCCAGCCACCACCCGTACCGCGCGCAACGGTGCGGACGAGCTGGACGGGAGACGAGCGGCGGCCACCCCCCAAGGCTAGTACGCCGGATAGGCCGATTACGGTGCGGTCAGGATCTCGGCCCCATCGTGGGTCACCACCAGGGTCTGCTCCCACTGGGCGCAACGCGACAGGTCGTTCGTGACCACCGTCCACTCGTCGTCCCAGACGTGCGAATGGTAGTCGCCCAGCGTCAGCATCGGTTCGATGGTGAAGGTCATGCCCTCCTCCATCACGGTCGTCAGATTCGGCTGATCGTAGTGCAGGATGACCAAACCGGAGTGGAAGGCGGAGTGGACGCCGTGCCCGGTGTAGTCGCGGACGACGCCGTAGCCGAAACGCCTGGCGTAGGACTCGATGACCCGGCCAATCACGTTGATCTGGCGTCCCGGCTTCACGGCTTTGATGCCGCGGTCCATGGCTTCCCGGGTCCGGTTCATCAGATCGGCCGAGGCGGCGTCCAGGGTGCCGGCGCCGAAGGTCATGCAGTTGTCGCCGTGGACGCCGTCCTTGAAAACCGTCACGTCGATTTTGATCAGGTCGCCGTTTTCCAGAGGGCGCGCGTCGGGGATGCCGTGGCAGATGACCTCGTTGACGGACGTGCAGCACGACTTCGGGAAACCGCGGTACCCCAGGGTCGACGGGTAGGCGTGGTTGTCGCAGATGAACTCATGGATCCGGGCGTCGATGGCGTCGGTGGTCACGCCGGGGGCGATCAGCTTGGCGCCTTCGAGAATGGCCAGGTAGGCGATCCGCCCGGCCGCCCGGATCTTGGCGATGGTCTCGGGTGTTTGGACATCGCTGCCGCGGTACGGCGCGGGTACCGCACGGTCGACGTACTCGGGGCGGGGGATGGACGCCGGCACCGGACGACGGGCGGACTGGGGGTAGGGTTCGATCGGGTTCACGGTCATTTATCGTACTCGTGCCGCCCGAGTACCGCCTGAACGGCGTTATGCGCCCGTAACACCCGGCAGCCAAACCGTAACACGTGGCATCCAGAATATGAGCCATGGATAAGCAGACGGAGTTTGTACTGCGGGCGTTGGAGGAGCGTGATGTACGCTTCGTCAGGCTGTGGTTCACCGATGTACTCGGCTTTTTGAAGTCGGTGGCGATCTCGCCGGCCGAAGTCGAGTCCGCCTTCGAGGAGGGGATCGGGTTCGACGGGTCGGCCATCGAGGGCTTCGCCCGGGTCTACGAGTCGGACATGGTCGCCCACCCCGATCCGGCGACCTTCCAGATACTGCCGTGGCGGGACCAGGCCAAACCCACCGCCCGCATGTTCTGCGACATCACGCTGCCCGACGGATCGCCGTCGTACGCCGACCCGCGTTTCGTGCTGAAGCGGACCTTGCGCAAGGCCGGGGAGAGAGGGTTCACCTTTTACACCCACCCGGAGATCGAGTTCTTTCTTTTCCGGCAACCGCTGGAACCGGGGGTACCGCCGACACCGCTCGACAACGCCGGGTACTTCGACCACACCAGCCTCGACCAGGGATCGGACTTCCGGCGCCGTACCATCTCCATGCTGGAGCAAATGGGGATATCGGTCGAGTTCTCCCACCACGAGGCCGGTCCGGGCCAGCACGAAATCGACCTGAGGTACGCCGACGCGCTCAGTACTGCGGACAACATCGTCACGTTCCGGGTGATCGTCAAAGAGGTCGCCGCCACCCTGGGCATCCAGGCGTCCTTCATGCCGAAGCCCCTGGCCGACGCGCCGGGGTCGGGGATGCACACCCACATGTCGCTGTTCGACGGCGACGTGAACACCTTCTACGACGCCTCGGACGAGTACCGCCTGTCGGAACTGGGACGCCAGTTCGTCGCCGGCATCCTGGCCCACGCCGCCGAGATCACGGCGGTGACCAACCAGTGGGTGAATTCGTACGCCCGACTGGCCTCCGGCGCGGAAGCGCCCGCGTACATCTGCTGGGGCCGCAACAACCGGTCGTCCCTGGTGCGCGTACCGGGGTACAAACCGCACAAGGGGGCTTCGATGCGCATCGAGTTGCGGTCCCTCGATTCGGCTGCCAACCCGTACCTCGCCTATGCCCTGATGCTGAACGCGGGTTTGGACGGCATCGACCAGGGCCTGGAATTGCCGCCCGGCGCCGAGGACGACGTGTGGAGCCTGTCCGACCGCGAGCGGCGGGCCATGGGCATCAATCCGCTACCGCGCAGCCTCGACGAGGCTCTGGATCTGATGGAAAACTCGGAACTGGTGGCCGACACGCTCGGCGAGCACGTCTTCGACTACTTCCTGAGAAACAAGCGGGCCGAGTTCGAGGAGTACCGCCGGCAGGTCACGCCGTGGGAGTTGCGGAAGTTCCTCCCTGTGCTGTGACTGGGAAAAGGTCCGTCAGGTCGGCGTGGGCGCCGGATGCCGACACGCGGTAGCTGGCCAGCGCCGCAGACCAGGTCAGATCGCCGTTGACCAGCGCCAGAAAGGTGTCGGCGTCGGTTTCGACGACCGTCGGCGGCGTGCCCCGCCGGTGAGTCGGCCCGTGTTCGGAGCCCAACTGGACGGCCGCGTACGGCGGAATTCGCAACTCGATCGCCTTGCCCGGCCGCTGGTCGGCCAGGCGGCGCGCCGCCCGCCGTACCGCGTCCGCCGTGGCTGGATCGACATTTCTCACGCCAAGAGAATATCGTGAAGTCCATGGGTGTTCCGAGCAGGGCCGAGTGGGTGCGGTGGGGCTTCCTGGAAACCGAGCGCGCCGCCCAGGCGGCGGGTTGGGCCGAACAGCGGTACCCAGGCTCAGCCGAGGTACTCGGACGGCTCTGCGCGGCAACCGCCGATCCGGATCAGGCCCTGAGCGCCTACGTCGATCTGGCCGAGGTGTGGGACGGTGGCCGCCCAACGCCGGACGACCCCGGATGGGTCCATCTGATGGCCCTGCTGGGTGGTTCGGCTGGCCTGGGACGCTGGTTGCGCCGGCGTCCGGCGGACGCCGAGGTGTTGTTCGCCAGCGTCGATCCGTGGTCTGCGGAGGCGATCCGGGCGGATGTGTTACGCCGGGCCGATGACGGCGATGAGTTGCGGTGGGCGTACCGGCGTCATCTGATGAGGATCGCCGCCCGTGACCTGACGGATGCCGATTCCAGCCGGGACCTGGAGACCACCTCGGCGGAGCTGTCCAACCTGAACGACGCGGTGGTCGAGGCGGCCGTCAGATTGGCCAGAGGTTTGGTGCCGGGCTCGGAGGCGGTCCGCCTCGGCGTTGTGGCGCTGGGCAAGACGGGTGCCCGCGAGGTGAACTACGTCTCGGACGTCGATGTCCTGTACGTGGCCGAACCCCAACCTGGCGCGGATCAGGTCTCGGCCGAGGCCGCCCTACGTGTCGCGACGCAGGTCGCCGCGAGGATCACGAGCATCTGCTCGTCGTACACGGCCGCAGGGACGATCTGGGAACTCGACGCGAACCTGCGGCCCGAAGGCGCCGCCGGGCCGCTCGTCCGAACCTTGGCGGGCATGAAGAGCTATTACACGACCTGGGCCAAGAACTGGGAGTTCCAGGCCATGCTGAAGGCCCGGGCAATGGCCGGCGATCTGGCGTTGGCCCAGGAGTTCGTCGATCTGGTTTCCCCGCTGGTCTGGGCCGCCGCCGAGCGCGACGGTTTCGTGACCGAGGCTCAGGCGATGCGGGCCCGCGTGGTGTCGCTGTTGGCGCCGGACGAGGCCAACCGTGAGATTAAGTTGTCGGCCGGGGGACTGCGCGACACGGAGTTCGCGGTCCAGATGTTGCAGCTCGTCCACGGCCGGTCCGATGAGCGGTTGCGGGTGCCGTCGACGCTGGGCGCCTTGGATCAGTTGGTGGCCCACGGGTACGTCGGGCGGGCCGACGGCGCCGAGCTCGACCAGGCGTACCGCTTCCAGCGGGTGCTGGAACACCGGTTGCAGCTCTACGATCTGCGCCGTACCCACCTCATGCCGGCCGACGAACCCAGCTTGCGGCGGTTGGCCCGTTCGGTGGGGCTGCGGGAAGCGGCGGAGGTCGAAGCAGCCTGGCGGTCGTCGGCCATGACCGTCCAGAGGCTGCATCGCCGGCTTTACTATTCGCCCTTGCTGGACGCGGTCGCCCGGATTCCGACCGAGGCGATCCGGCTCACCCCCGAAGCCGCGGCCACCCGGCTCAAGGCCCTGGGCTACGCCGATCCGGTGGCGGCCCTGCGTCACATCGAAGCGCTCACCCAGGGCATGACCCGGCGGGCGGAGATCCTGCGCCAACTGCTGCCGGCGCTTCTGGGCTGGATCGCGGAGGGTCCCAACCCCGACGCCGGCCTGCTGGCCTTCCGGCAGGTGGCCGAGGCGTTGGGAACCACGCCGTTCTTCCTGCGGGCGTTGCGCGACGAAGGCCAGATGGCCCAGAATCTGGCCCGCGTCCTCAGCGCGTCGCGGTACGCCGCCTCGCTGCTGCAACGCTCGCCCGCCAGCGTGGAAATCCTGGTCGGCGAGGGGGAGAGCCACCTCCCCTCCGGCGAGCAACTGACTCTGGAGTTCTCCGGCGTGGTGAGCCGGTACGGCCGCGAGGCGCGGACTGCGGAGGTGATCCGGGCCACCAGACGGCGGGAACTGCTGCGGATCGCCATGGCGGACGTTCTCGGGTACGCCGACGAGCAGGCGGTCGGACGCCAACTGTCCAGCCTGAGTTCGGCGGGCATCGGCGCCGCATTAGCCTGGGCGAGATCGCAGATCGAGAACTCGCCCGAGATGGCGGTCATCGCGCTCGGCGGGTGGGGCGGGCAGGAGATGTCGTACGTCTCCGACGCCGACGTGATCGTGGTATTGGCCGACAGCGATGATCCGGACAATGTACGGAAGGGGGCCGAGGTACTGCGGATCGTACGGCAGGCGCTCAAGGTATCGGGTCCCGATCCCGGCCTGGACATCGACCTGAGTTTGCGTCCCGAGGGGAAGAACGGGCCCCTGGTGCGCACGCTGTCCTCGTATCGGGCGTACTACGGGAAATGGTCATCGGTTTGGGAGGCGCAGGCGCTGATCCGGGCGCGGCACGGGGCCGGGAGTAAGGAGCTCTCCGGGCACTTCCTGAGCGTGGTGGACCCGATCCGGTACCCGGCGGATGGACTGACGCCGGCCCAGGTGATCGAAATCCGGCGGCTGAAGGCCCGGATGGAATCGGAACGGATCGGGCGGGGGACCGATCCGCGCGACCACGTCAAGCTCGGTCCGGGCGGGTTGAGCGACGTGGAATGGACCGTCCAACTTGTCCAACTGCAGAACGCGTGGCGGGTCGAGTCGCTGCGGGTGACCGGTACCCTGCCCGCCCTGGACGCGGCCCTCGATGCCGGATTGGTCGAGGAGCCGGACGCCCAAGCCCTGCGCGAGGCGTACCGCTTGGCCAGCCGCATCCGCAACGCCATCACCCTGCTGCGCAACCGGGCCTCCGATTCGCTCCCGGCTGACGCCTCCACTCTGGGTCAGGTGGCGGAGATCCTGGGCTACGCCCGGGCCCATGGTTCTCACCTGGCCGAGGACTGGTACCGGGTGGCCCGGCGGGCCAGAACGGTCGCCGACCGCCTCTTCTGGGGTTGAGGGTTAGGCGCAGAACTCGGTCCGCGCACCGCCCGATCCGACGGCTACGCCGGTCACCTGACTGCTGTCGGCCGTGTCGCCGAGCGTGGGGAACCGGAAGGTTATCGGCACGCCGTCGAGCGTCACTTGGAGGAACCCCGTTGGACTGAGGGTCTCGGCATCCGGGTACGCGGCCAATACCTGTGAGCGGGTCGATCCCACGCCGACACCTTCAGCGGTCTTCGGCCACTGTAGGGGACCGGTGCTGACAGGGCTGAAGCTGTCGGTGCTCATGATGAGGGTGGCGGTCAAGTCCGGGGCCTCCGTGGTGGTCCACGACTGGTGCTGGGTGTCGAAGAGGTAGACATCGCCATGGACATCATCGCCCACGTTCACGTTGGTAAACGAGCACTGGAAGCTAGTGGGTAACTGCTGGGGAGTGTAGGGCTGGCCGAGTTTGTACGGCCCGATGCCTTGCGCCGAGATCAGCCAGGTGTCTGTTTGCGTCTGGGGGCTGGTCGCCGTCGGGGAACCGGTCACGGGGGGTGTCGGACCCGCCGTGGCGCAGCCGGTCAACGCGAGGGCCAGGACGGTGGCGAGAGCCAATCCGCGAAACTTCATGGAACCTCCTCGTGAGAGTGTTGAAAGCGTTGCTTGAAAGCGTTGCTTCATGTTATCCGATGGGGGGGGGGGGGGGGGGGGGGAGGGGGGGTGCGGCCCCCTGGATGGGGACCTTGAGTATACCCAGGGGGGGGGGTGACTAAGTTCATTGCTTTTTTGTCCCACGGCGGGGGGGGGGGGGGG
>Ga0123354_10008676_pt1 | contig 15491 bp, 5 predicted proteins | sample TergutLab28metaG_2_FD_97872 | JGI IMG/M metagenome (GOLD analysis project Ga0123354, IMG submission 97872) | Labiotermes labralis P4 segment gut microbial communities from Petit-Saut dam, French Guiana - Lab288 P4 | ecosystem: Host-associated > Arthropoda: Insects > Digestive system > Gut ...
GTATATTTATCTCAGTATTTAACCAACTTGATGCACAAAATTTGTTTCACAATAAGTTTTATTTCATGCCTCTACATGTTTCGAGCACATGTGCTCGAAACATGTAGAGGCATGAAATAAAACAAATTTTGTGCATCAAGTTGGTTAAATACTGAGATGGGAACTCAGTTCCCATACAGTCACGCTCACGACAGGTAGCAGTAACAGTCTCAATAACGCCAGATACTGTAGATACAGTGATATGAGCTCCTGATGTTGGGTGCAGATACCATCCGAAATATGTACAGCAGTTTGCAGATATATAAACTGTATATTGTTGCACCTTGTTGGATAATTATTGACAAATATTACGCGATGCACGGACCAATGAACATAAAAGAACAGAGGAATACAAAATAATTCAAAATGAAGCAATAAACAATCACGTAAGCAAGTCACAACGCTTTTTTTACATTAAATTGCGTTTGCCGGTAATCTCACGACAAATAACATAAAATTCGCCAGGTGATATATGAGTTTTGGCATGTTTGCCAGTGTATAAATCTCTTTCTGGAAGACCCATACCAAGTACATGAAGGTAGAGAGATTATTCAACACGTCGGTGTCAATTTGGTAACCGATATGCGGTCATAACCCAGAAGACATGAATGTTTATCGATACCGCTGAGAGAACGTAAAATCTTGCACAAAGCAATTGCCTGCCGGTGTATGTACGAATGATTATTCACATTACCAAAAAGGAAGGTGAAATCTTATCAGTTGTGCTACCTCCAAAGACATGGTAAATTAAAATAGTCCCTATCCACATCAAGAAGACACATCGGAAGTGTACGTATAGCTCTACTCATTTTAACCTCGGCCCTACAAAGAGGTGCGACGTCAAAATGAAGCTAAGACCGGTTTACCTTTTGCGCAGAAACCTGGTACCCACTGAACTCGAGGCTGGGTGAGCCCCATATACGGATCTATACATTTCGGGAAAGAGAAGCTCTTTTAGTCCTTCTGGGATTTGAACACCGGATTGTCGCTAATGTAGCCTAATCGCTACGCTAATTACATTATCCTGGCTGTTCTGAAATCATGGTGGTTATATATGTTCTACGAAATAGAATGAATCATTTTTTATTTTTTATTTTCATTGTTACACCGTGCATGTTGTCGAGTTTACTCAATTAATACACCAACTAATGCACTTATATAAAAGTTACACATTAAAACACTGAAAATGCTCCGACATGTTTCGGTCCTAAGACCATCATCAGGGAGCTATATTTTCCTTGCTAAAGTTACATTAAAAATAGTCACTGATTAACTTCGTTGTAGCATGCTGCCACAATTCCCTATTAGTACAACGAAGTTAATCAGTGACTATTTTTAATGCGACTTTAGCAAGGAAAATATAGCTCCTTGAGGATGATCTTAGGACCGAAACATGTCGAGCAGTTTTAGTGTTTTAATGTGTAACTTTTATATAAGTGCATTAATTGGTGTATTAATTGAGTAAACTCGAATGAATCAATATATATAAATTGTACAAAAGTAAAGGAATAAAAGAATAGTCGGGTAGGTTGAAGGGCAGAAACAAGAATACTCCAGTCGGATTCCTAAAATAAGAAGCTTCAGTAGAAAATCTTGTTGATGTGATTTTCTTTTAGCTTAGGAAAAAACTGTATTTTCAGAGAACTTTAAATAATAATTATTTAGAAAAATAACCTACAGGGTACATAAATGCGAAGGAATGATGAAAAGTACTACTTTATATTTCCTTTTATATTATGGGAAACAAACGTACTAGTACGAACGGAACTGCGCTCAATTCTTAGACTTTCTCGCAGCGCGGGGCAGAATTTGAACTTCTTCAGGTACAGGGCTCTGAAATGTTCTCCTAAATATGGCGGTGTGCATCGCGAGTGTGTCGGTGCGGGTGTAATAGGCTGAAAATGTGTCTCCGATCTGTACTCATCTGCAAATAAAAGCTGTTTATGGAGAGGAAAGATTACACAGCAGTTGTCTTCGACGAAAAAATTTAAGACTGAAATGTCGTCTGGCAAAGTCCTTCTCACGATTTTGAGGGCTGTTAAATGAGTAGTTTGTTGAAAATCCATCTCTACTGGCTGCTTCTGCTTCAATAATGAACCGCACATAAATATGTGAGCAACTGCAGAATTTCGAAGACTTGGTTTGACCGTCTGGGATCACCCATCATACAGATCGGCCTTGGAGCGTCGGATTTTCATCTGTTTTCCAAACTAAAGGAGCATCTTATAGGAAATCACGAAGTGTCCGACGATGACGTGAAGAGAGTGGTTAGGCTGCTGTTCCGTCATCACGATGCACAATTCTATCGTGACGAACTTACGAAACTAATTGTAAAATGTAAAGTTAAACTTCACCATATAACAGCCACAAAGTCCCATAAGAGGAGTACAAGTATAGCTACGCTCTTTCTTTAACCTTGGCACTAGATGGAAGTGGGTGTTACACGCCACGTCCCGGCTGCTTTACCGCCGGGCAAGGGACCTGGTTTCCATTGTACAGAGGCTGGGTGACCCCATGAACTGAATGGACGGAATGGGAAAAACTCACCCAAGTCGGTATTCGATCGCCGGACCGTCCACCCCCTAGCGAGTGGTTATACCGTTTACGCTATCCTGGTCCGATGAAACTACTTCTACTTTGGCGAAAGTGTAAACTGTAAAGGTGATATAATGTGAAGAAGAAACTGTGTGTAGGTGGAGAGTAAATTCAAGAAAGTTTCCTCTTTTGGTTTTATTCAAATCCTCTATCTATTTCCATACGAAAAATTATGAGGCATTTACGTAATTCATTCACAAACAAATGTGCTTTGTTGGTGAGTGAACTACATACATTTAAAAATGCACGGTGCAATGATAAAAATTATGAAGCATTATTTCCCAGCACAAACTCGTATTAATAGGATTCGCTCAACTCCTTCATGACTCATGGAAAGTCCGTCACTTCCTTTACAAATTTTAATTTCGGAGTAATAAAACTGTTAAATAATATAAGGAACACTACATAAAAATTTAATCCATTTTCTGATTACAATGAAAATAGTGGTATTTTAAAAACTATTATTGTGCTACATATTCCATTAATTTGAAGACGATCGCAAGGTGGAAGCGGTTGTGACAAGATTTCTGAAGACACAGAACATAACTCACAGCAACAGACAAGAGAAACTTTCGCCCCAATTTATGACGAATACCTCAAATGTGGACCGGCATATGTAGAAAAACAGCAACAGATTAGTTAGGTTACAAAAGAGTACTTCATTATAATTTAAAAGAACGAACCGGAAATGTATACAATATTGACGTATTCAGCCGACCATAAACGTATCCGCTGCGTTTTTGAAAATCTAAAATACTACATCTCTGGTATCTCTGGAACAGACATTTCCAATTCATTTTAGAAGGGAAATCAAATGGGAATTTAAAAAAAATGGCGTTTGAAGTTGTTTTACGTACAGTGCCATCCAACCGTATAATATTTTCTGGTTTTAGGTCTCCTGCCAGAAATACACATAACTTGAATCAGTTGAAAAATGAGGCAAAACATATTTATAGCCTACTAAATGAATCGTGAAATCATGGAGTTCAGTTATTTTAGAAAACTTTCATAAACATCCTTTGTTGAAACGAGAGCAAGAAAGAATGAACATCGAACTTTTCGCTCCAAGAAGGGACAAAAAATACCCTGGAAAGACCTTCGACGAACAATTTAATTAAGATTCTCGATTACATATAATATTAAAAGACAAAGGAGGAGCAGACGAACCCCCATTCATTGCACAATGGAAAGAAATAAAGAAAGAGAGAAAAGGTAAAAGAGCAATTGGAAAGGAGACAAGATGCAAGAAACAAGAGACAACATGGCGACGAACCACAGAAAGTACTGGATAAAAAAAAGGGCCTCCAGTAGAGGCAGAATGAGAAATCAGATGGAACAGCATTGGAAGACATGAAAAAAAAATGAAGAAATTAAGTATGAAGGAAACCTGAAATAAGAAAAGAATAGGACGTATAATTGAAATAATAATAATTTGAACTGCCCCCGTTGGGAATAAAATGAAGACAAAAAAATTATAAATTGTACGTGTTCCTTGACTCACTGAACTCTATGCAGTGGAAGAAGACACGGACATTGCTAACAAATCTGGAAGGGGAAAAGAAAATACAAAAATTGCTACTAGCATTTAATACCTTGTTTGTAATGTTTCTCGTAACTTAAACCGCACAACTCTTCAGCAATAAGTCCACAGAAATAATATCCGCAACTGGGCGTACATTTGCTTTAAATATTTTAATAAAATTATTTAATAACATTGTGTTCTAACAAGGAGAGACCGAACGACATTTTTATTTCATAAATACTATGAAAATGTGCTTCAATAATTCACTTTTAGTCTCTAACGTTTACCGTGACAGGAAGTTCAGTGATTTAACATTAGAAATTAATAAATACCAGAAAAGTGAGAAGGTTCTTCTTTCTGACATCACAATAAAAATATAAAAAGATAGGCCTACGTCAAGGGAATGGAAAAAGTCAACAAGAGGAGACAATCACGTAAATGACACGAATAGGAAAGACGAGGTTTGAAAGAGAGAAAGAACATGAGTACTAAGACTACGACGAAGAAGAAGAAAAAAGTAATTAACTCCAAGGAATAATTAACGGCAAAGAATAAACCCAAGAGGGATGGAATGGCAGAGGAAGGGTGCTGTCCTCTGGCAGAGATTCACTCAAACATTTCACCATCATCTTTATTAGCAATCAGAAGGAAAATAACGACAACGGATGTCTGCAGGAGTGACTGGAAGGACAGAGAGTGCACAGGAGGTCATGGCAGAAGAGGACAGTAAATCGAGGAGACAATGAAGAAGTAGAAGCAGCATGTCATTTCAGGAGGTTTGTGTAAATACGAATGGCAGAGGCTCCGGAACGACGACCTTCGCTATCCACTTGTCTGACTACTTGCTTGCCTGAATGCCTCCTCTTCTTCCTTGGCACGGCTTCCAACTCAAGAACATTTTAATTAATAGTGGCGTTTCTCCCTCTTCCACTTCTATAGATAGATTTCTCATAATTATTCTTACTGGTGTCGTCCTTTTTATTCTTGCTTTTGTACAACATGGGAGGGGGTACCGCGGTAAATAAAGAAGCATGTAGGTGGTGAAGGAGCAAAAGGGTAATCTGGTCTCAATGAAACTTCTGTTGGCAATTTGTAGATGGTATACATGTCCTCTCTGTTGGACACTTTGTCACTCATCCAGAGGAGAGTCATTTAAGAAAAAACGGGCGAAAAGCTACATAGGGTGATTGAGAAACGTGGAAGTTAAGAGTAAATTCGGCACAGACTGTGACTTGCGTGGCACAAATCACTACCAGTTGGTCAACGCAGATATTTTAAGCCATTTTATTACTGTGTAATTCAAGAAGCCATAATTTTCTCTGCAACAACCTATCTCTTTATGTCGCACACTGGGCCAACTTAGCCATTTTTACGTGATGTATGTTTCCTGTTATTTTTACATTTCACTTCATGGGCGCGCCCAGGATATTTCGTTGTTGGAAGGTGGCTGATCCAGAGGTTATGTACACCTTATGTTGGATTTTAAAAATATGCCACAACAGCATATCATAAGTATAACTGAAACATAACACTGTTTTATGCACGTTACTACATGTCCCATGACTCACTCATCCAACTGAAATCACGATGTACAATCTACATGGTTTTTTAAATTCATCCAAGACATCGTTAGTTACTTTTCATTTCCAAACTTATTAATACTGTACATCATTCAACAGCTGATTTCAATGACTGATTTCAACTGAAAGTAGATTGCGTAAACGTTTGATATCATGGTGCCTGCAAAACCTGTGCTTTCTAAATATAGATTTTGCGAAAATTTAAGATCGATTTTGCGAAAATTGAAGACCTGAAGACCGAATCCCCCCCCCCCCCGTTGGGTACACTCCTGGTTTACTTTCAAAAAAGATTACAATATTTACACTTACCCGAAAAAGGTACAAGAACACAAGTATAATTTTCACTTTTTGAACATCTTGTCATTTGTAATCGTACACAGTGAAATTCACAAGCTAAGATTTAAGAAGCCATCTGACAACAAACTGAGTTATTTGATGTTTGTGTGACCGTGCATCATTGATACAATAATATAAACAACCAACTACATGCAACAATGACAGTTTATTAATAACTTCAATCAGCTTAACATGTTTCGGGGGTTAGTTTCGCCCATCCTCAGAAGCACTAGACTGTATTTACAGTTTGTGGTATAATGCACCAACGATTCTGCTGGCTGGTGACATGGATGAGGTGGAACACCTCATCCATATCTCCAGCCAGCAGAATCAACGCAGAAGTGAAAATTTCATTTTATGAATGCTTGCAACTGGACAGTTCAGAACATCTCCCCTTACTCTTTTACACCTGTATAATCAAGAAATTAGGCAAGCAAAAGCAAAATTTAACTTTGATTTCAGTCATACCGAAGCGTTAAGAGTTTAAATATTAAAACATAAAAACAGTATACGTCAAAAACATAATTTATTGTATGGAGGCTACATGTTTCGGTCCTTTATGGGGTCATCATCAGGCCTTCCTTCGAATGAAGTCAGTGGGTACGCAGCATTCACTGACTTGGTTCGAAAGAAGGTCTGATGATGACCCTATAAAGGGTCGAAACATGTAGTCTCCATACAATGTATGATGTGTTTGACGTATACTGTTTTTATCTTTTAATATTTAGAATTTAACTTCCTGATGCATGGGTGTGCGACTTAGTTTCTCACTAATGCATGAACAAGTATTGAGGCTTAATGGAAATAGCGTAATGTCTAAAATATTTGAGTCTAATAGGCAGAAAATGACAGAACGATTGAGAAAGTTAAGTAGTCAAGATGCTCGTAATTTATCCCCTTTCCTACGGACCGTCAAGCTGATCAAATACAAAAGGAAGGCAAATACAAAACGTCTCACCTGAATTTTTATAATTCCTAAAAACTTCTTTTCGAAAAATTTGAAAGCAAAACTATTCGGGATACACATAAATATACTTAAAAATGTAAATAGAGTTGTGAATTAGAAAAATGTGACTCATGGTGTGATCCAGAGACGGGATTTTTTGAGACCGGAAGCAAAATTCGGTTTCCATGATTGGCGGGAAGCTTGTTGATCAAATATCAGATCTCAAACATAAACTCCTGAAAGGAGTTAGTTAGTTAGTTTCAATAATAAGCACTATTTACACCAGTATTCGTGCGGTATAACTAATACCTTACAATATAAATTATAAACTCCTCATCCAGGAAGACAAAGCCCGAAACCTTCTTACTATACGCAAATAAAGAAACTTACTGCCACTATTCTATTTCCACTGCCTTTATCCCAAATTGTGATCTTAATTATTCAATTGCTGATTTTTGTAAAAAGGGGTCCGTAACACATCTCTGGGCAACAATTACTAGAGACAGACAGACAGACAGACGGACGGATATGCCGTTTCATTACCGACCGACAGAGATTCAACTTGTATCCATCTCATCCCGAGCTTAATCAATGTTGAATATTAAGACGAATCGTATCTACAACAGAACCGACACTACGAGCAATTAAATTATGCAAGTCACTTGCCAGTGCAAATTTTGGATTGCGCTAATTTCGAACCACATCTACAGTACAGATGTAATGCGCTAGAGAAATGGGAAAAGGGGGTGGGGGTGAGGAACGAAATTGCTCTTAATACAACGGGAGGAGAGGAAGGTGAACTTTAGTCACAAAATTGGTGTAACAAGACGTCAAAATTGTAGCGAAATCTAGTCCCTAAACCAACCATGCCAACCAGTCAGTCAAATTCGTCGACACAGTTCTTGAGGCCATGTCAAACGATCAAAACTCTGCACTGGTCGCACATTACATAAAAATGGTACGTTAAATAAATTTTCCTTACGTCATGAAATGAGATAAAATAAAATTTGTGTGCACTCTACATGCGACCAATTTCAGTATCACTTGAGTGCCAGTTTATACCCAACAACCCTACACTCTCGCCACTGTTAACTACTACATGACATCCAAATTTACTGTAAAACAAATAATATCTCCGGGAGTTGTGGGATTTTAACGACGGGAAAAGCAAATAATGTTGTATTTGGGATAGTATAGTATAGTATAGTATAGTATAGTATAGTATAGTATAGTATAGTACAGTACAGTATAGTTTAGTAAGTATAGTATAGTATAGTATAGTATAGTATAGTATAGTACAGTACAGTACAGTATAGTTTAGTAAGTATAGTATAGTATAGTATAGTATAGTATAGTATAGTATAGTATAGTATAGTATAGTACAGTACAGTACAGTATAGTATAGTATAGTATAGTATAGTATAGTATAGTGTGGTGTAGTATAGTATAGTATAGTATAGTACAGCATAGCATAGTCAGAGTAATAGCAATGCTTCGTAAATTATAACGTCTAATACTCAGGATGAGGTGTTAAACTTCGAAAAGTGTGAAGGTTAAGTTCGTCCGGAAAAGTTGATAAGCTCACGTACTAAAATATCACATGGCGACACATTCTAGAAGACAGAAACTGTCCTTGTAAAGTACAGTCACTTAAAAAACGGAACTCTACTTCATAAGAACTGGGGGAATTTCGATGAAACCCGAAACTGCTACACAGCCAACAACGAAGATCACCTTTGGAGTCTTTGATATTAATTTTTTATGTTTTGCTGACCGTGCATCTCAGTATAATATTAGTAACTGACCAACTTAATGCACAAATTCTTGTTTTATAATAAGTTTATTATACTCCTCTACATGTTTCGAGCACTATGTGTTCATCATCAGGGGGTCAAATTGTATTACACAGCATCGGGTATCGTCACCGGTTGCTCACCGGACGGCCACCTACAGAGTGTGACGATACCTGATGCTGTATAATACAATTTTGACCTCCTGATGATGAGCACAACAGTGCTCGAAACATGTAGAGTAATATAATAAACTTATTATAAAACAAGAATTTGTGCATTAAGTTGGTCAATTACTAAGATAATAAGACCTTCGATATTCAGCTCCTCCATGTCCAAAACACATTCCCCTGGTAAACATTTTAATAGTATCCTCTCCCTTCTTTTCCTCTGTCTTTAAAATGGTCTCTTCCCAAAAGAGTTCTGTTTCCAATTACACAATCAGCCCATCTCAGCCTCCCGTATTTCACTGACCTAAGGATGCTCGGTAACACAAAGTTGTTGCGGCGCACGATACGAAAGCACAGTGGGGAACAGAGGTACAGCTTTACTTCGTCACCTCTGTTCTACATGGAGGTGAGAAATCAAATTCGCGACCCAGGTGCCGTAACCCCGGAGGAAGAGCATCGAGTACTTCACGGGTGTGCCCATGAACCTGCCTGAAAACTTAGGAAAAAATAATCTCTTGCTTCTACAGGAAACCGAAACAGAATTTCCGACGCCTAGTTCATAAGCCGACTGAGTTAACCTGGCTCAAACGATTCGGGGCAATCTTTATGAGTAATGAAGTTTGTCTCGACTTATCGTTCTTTCTCATCATTATTTTACAACGCCGCAACGCAGATCATATAGCGTCGAATGGTAGGCTGATTCTTGACGCCATTCTAAGAAACTAGAAAGAAGCGACCATGACCTTACTTACTCTCCCTGCGATGTCTGTACGGGCTGAGGAGAACCTCAGTGTCGACGACCAACTTTCATGAGTATTCCAACTTCAGAGGTTTGTAAGGAAGACGACACGACATTACCTCACTGCTTTCGAACTTAACACTAACAAACCTGTCTGTGACTTGTTCTTTTATCGTTTAATAAAAAAATATATAATTTTTATTGATATTACAAACAAGATTTGAAAATTTTTCGAATTGTTATAAAATGAGGGTACGTTAAAATTTTATAATTGCCCTCTTTATTGAGAAATAAATAAATTAATGACATGTATATAATGATTAGGGAGGAGGATAATGAATGGAGGTCGTCGCCTTGAGCGTGGGAGGGATGATAACATTCGTGTCCAAATTACTGGTTTATTTATATAAAATAATGGCTTACTTCTTTTAAGTGAGCCATCCCCATTGTGTTGAATAGAATCATAAAGATAGGTACAGCACAGTTAAACACAACTTGTGGATATTTTATTGCTAAGGAGTATTATTCATATATAGTATCTTAGGAACAACTATATGTTTCGGCCTTTTTCCAGGCTATCATCAGGTTGATCATATATCCTATTCTAGGCAACTATACATAATATTGTATAGTTGCTTCGAATAGGTTATATGGTCAACCTGATGATAGCCTGGAAAAAGGCCGAAACATGTAGTTGTTCCTAAGATACGCTTGTGAATAAAGCTCCTTAACAATAAAATATCCACAAGTTGTGTTTGACTTTGCTGTACCTATCTGTAGGCTTACTTCTTGTATATAGTTATGCGTAACACAGATACATTGTATAATGGCGTGCACCTGCAATAAACGAAGATAACTATTTCTGTGAGCATTACTAATCTCAGGCTGAACTATAAACGATAGCGTTGGTAACATTCACGTTATCCCGGCATTAGGCTATTAAAGTTACAAAGAGCAACATGCTCTGTAGTGTCGAACTCCTACGTACGTCACCCAGCATGTTGGATAATCTATTTAAAACCAGAGCTAAATACTGCAAGAAGATGTTAAAAACTATACGGAATTTGTATGCATGCATGTAATATTTATGGAATATATATGCTAGTAGTTAATATAATGTACGGGTATTGCCGTTTCCCTGACAACCCCCACATTCCAAAACGTACACATTAACACAAATTATATCTTACATTACGTAAAAGTGGTTATGTAAAAGTGTATCGCAAAATTCTACACAAAATTTAAATTTTTACAGTAGTTCAAATGTTTGCCTTCATCTATTTAACATTTTTAACATTTATTTATTTACTGCAATTGGGTTGTTGCCCGGTGGCAGTTGTTATTTTGCATGTATACGAAGCATGAAATTGGTTACGACGAGAGTAAACAATGCAGGTGTAAAACTCTGTGTTCCTGGATCTTATCCGTCCTCGTTATTTCATCTCTATTATGTCACAATACATGCCTATCCTTCGGCGTTTCGTTCTGAAACACTACGTATTCTCTGTCATTAGTGACGATAGCCTATCATGTTCACACCAATACAGGGAAACAAGTAAAATTACAGCTGTAAAACAAATTAATTCTATTCCAGTTACGGGGATTATTGTTTGAAGGAGACGTGTCAGCAATACTACAATATCCGAGTGCCTACGCTGCCATCTAGAGACTGATTTTCTACGGTGATGACGTCGAGAAATGTGTGTATATACAGTACTTACCTCCCCACCCCAGCACTATGCACTTCTGCTCTCGATGTTCTGAATCTTGAATGTTTCATCAAGGCTTCTGTAATTGGAAGGATTAAATTCCTCAAACTCCCTGACCGACAGACCAGCAGGGGAATTACGGGAATGGCTCAGGGGTGAACGAGAGATGTATTCAAGAGGTGGTTAAGGGTGAAAACTACCAAACATTTATAAAACATTGACTCCTTTCATATACTTTGTAACATAAGGTACAAGAAGTATCGATCTGCAAAAGATCGAATTACCAAGTCTCACACGTAAGGAAGCATTAATAAGCTAAACCTCATCCAAAACCCCAAAATTCGCATAAGGAGCCAAACATTTCCTCGGTATTGCAGTTCGGTTATTCTGACACTAACAGTATTACCCGCCGATATTTAAACCGGAAACACACACAAACCCTATCCCAAACAAGAGTTTCCACAACTAACCTTCAAATGATCCTCCGTTATGCGTTACAGAAAAGGGATAATACAAAATTTGGGTTGCCTGGATCATGCACGTAATAAAACTGGAAAGTTCCTGCAGAACCGCTTGATACCATACGCAGTGATCGGTAAATGTGGAGCCTGCAATGCCATTGGACGCACCGGTATCCCATGACTCACAATCAAACTTTTTTTTCCTGCATTAACTGTCACGTAGCGCACGTATCTATTACTGTAAGAACGACGTGCTACGTCAGAATTTAAAATGATATTCTTTATGCATACGCTAGCACTGGACAGGTCACGGACGAGGCAATATAATATTCACGCGTTACTCCACTCCCTCCGTAATCACCTTAAAGTAAGCTCTCTGAATACGGAATCATAACCGGAGAAGTACGTTCCCAATCCAAATCCGGGCTGTGACATTACTCACAAACCAAAATCTATCGTAACCATGGTAACATCAATGATGACGAATTTTGATGTTTTGCTGACCGTGCATCTCAGTATAATCTTAGTAACTGACCAACTTAATACACAAATTCTTGTTTTATAATAAGTATATTATATTCCTCTACATGTTTCGAGCACTATGTGCTCATCATCAGGAAGTCGAAATTGTACTATACAGCATCTGGTATCATCACACCTGTAGGTGGCCGTCCGATGCACGGGTTGAGAGAGGACTCTCCTCTCCCCTCTCAACCTATGCACGGGACGACCACCTAGAGGTGTGATGATACCAGATGCTGTATAGTACAATTTCGACCTCCTGATGATGAGCACAAAGTGCTCGAAACATGTAGAGGCATATAGTAAACTTATTATAAAACAAGAATTTATGCATTAAGTTGGTTAATTACTAAGATCCAATGATGATGTCACTCACAAACCAATGTCTATGGTAGCCATGGTAATCCGGACGAATCAATCGGCTATTAACATCAAGGAAATTATGTAAGGCAGACTACAGTCATCATCATCGCGAGCTATCTATCGCATAGTCCACCAACAGGACAAACAACAATGCTGAAGGTACAGGCTTGAAGGAAGACAACGTGACAACCAAGACCTGCCTCAGTCTCCAGAATTATTTCTGCCATAAAACGTATCGGTTTATTTCGTCATTACTAACGCCTGGGCCGCAGGGCTTTATGCTCAGCCAATTGACAGTCCAAAGTAGTGCAAACTGTTTAATGCATAATAGCTTTCCGGCTACTGACGCCGTGTAGGTCGTCATGTGGTCCCACAATCAACACTTATTTTAAAAGTCACTTGATGTCAGACAATTAGATATCGAAGATTATAATATAATTTCTTTGCGTGTCACTAGCCTTCGCAACGAATTTGAGATTTTTACAGTAGTTTGACCTTCTGGTTTATGACTGAAAGGAAATCAACTTGCTGAAATATAAAATAAAAAATGTTGGATTTGCATTATTTTAAAAATAGACGGGACGAATATTTTAATGACACTACTGTACCATGTTGACATACAGTAAAATATGTACACTGAGACACGAAGTTATAAAAATTAATTACGAGTTGCAGAATTGAGAGCGTTACGTGGAACGAACGGAAACTTGATATTCCAAACGAAACTACACTTCACAAGAAAAATTCTAGGTATATATTGATAACTATTTTCAGACGCCTTTATCTACTTACCATTCTTCCGACTAAGTATTTTCTAAAACGATTTTGATAAACAAAATTATCTAATGTACCCTGAGTGTGTGTGATAACGCTGGCGTGTAACTTTCATATTTTAACTTTTAACTTATTATATCTTAGCCAAGAATTAAACACATTCTATAAAATATAAAAAATATAGTTCCGTAAAGATTTTATAAAAATGTATGTTTACGTAAAGATCACGATATAGAAGATATAATAATCACAGAATGTTTATCTCCTATAGTTTTAGCTTAAATTATAAATAATATTCTTCGTGAAAGACCGATAGCATGTCAGCAGAAGCAGTCGTGGTGTCGGCTAGTGGACACCAACTATTTGAGGTGCAATACCAATGCTTCCGCTCTGGACTACACTTCCACCTCAAGCACGATTTTGCACCATAAACACGTGATATATTACGTCGCTATCGTAGGGTCTGTAGGTATGGCAGCATTATTATAGACTTCACCGCACTCATGCCCAAGTGAGAGTCTCTTGTGCTAAAGTGGAGTAACGTAATTGTTAGTTTTCCAATTGCAACTCTGCGATAACATGTAAGTTAAACAGAATGAATTTCTTGAATTCTGAGCTTGGATAATATCTATCTTACGGACTGATTCGTTTCTTGTCAGGAGCGAGAGACTAGGCTCTTGCCCAAAACGCCTGGATTTGCTCTGGAACCCATCCAGCCTACTATTCAGTGAGTACTAAAACCCTTTCCCTGACATTAAGCCGGCCGGGGCATAAAGCTGGCCAATTAACACTATCCAGTACTGACGGTAAGGATAAATTGAGCTATATAATCAATCTATCGTTATTTATAAAACGGCGAGGAAAAATCTATCTTATATAAATTCCTTAAACTTTAAGTGAATCTATCTAAATGTCTATGGAGCAACAGTCACAAGTATGTTCTATTTCCTAATGTGAACCCAATACTGGACGTTAAAGGAAGAAGAGCAGAAATATGTTTTCACAGAGAATTCTTAGATTCAGAAACGGATCATTAACTTATTGAAGGTATCGGAGAAGGACTGGATATAAATATAAATACACTAAAAAATGACATCAAAAGAAACGTCTGACATCTTTGGAAATATTTATGTAAACCAAATATTGCATGTAAACAAAATATTGTATGTAAACCAAATAATGCATGTAAACCAAACAATGTACGTAAACTAAATGTTGTATGTAAACCAAATATTGTATGTAAACCAAATATAGTATGTAAACCAAATATTGTATGTAAATCAAATATTTTACGTAAACCAAATATTGTACGTAAACTAAATTTTGTATGTAAACCAAATATTGTAAGCAAATAAAATATTGTATTTAAACCAAATGTATGTAAAACAAATATAGTACATAAACCAAACGTATATAAATCAAATATTTTATGAAGACCAAATGTAGTATGTAAACCAAATATTGTAAGTAAACCAAATATTGTAAGTAAACCAAATATTGTAAGTAAACCAAATATTTTATGTAAACCAAATAACGTATGTAAAACAAACATTGTACGTAAACCAAATGTTGTATGTAAACCAAATATTGTATGTAAACCAAATAATGTATGTCAACCAAACATTGTACGTAAAACAAAGATTGTATGTAAACCAAATATTGTATGTAAACCAAATATTGTCTGTAAACCAAATAATGTGTGTAAACCAAACATTGTACGTGAACCAAATGTTGTATGTAAACCAAATATTGAATGTAAACCAAATAATGTAATTAAACCAAATATTGTATGTAAACCAAATAAAGTATTAAACCAAACATTGAACGTAAACCAAATGTTGTATGTAAACCAAATATTGTATGTAAACCAAATATTGGATGTCAACAAAATAATGTATGTCAACCAAATATTGTACGTAAACCAAATATTTATGTAAACCAAATA
>Ga0123354_10008678_pt1 | contig 15491 bp, 9 predicted proteins | sample TergutLab28metaG_2_FD_97872 | JGI IMG/M metagenome (GOLD analysis project Ga0123354, IMG submission 97872) | Labiotermes labralis P4 segment gut microbial communities from Petit-Saut dam, French Guiana - Lab288 P4 | ecosystem: Host-associated > Arthropoda: Insects > Digestive system > Gut ...
CAGGGAGCATAAAATAATGTAGGACTAAAGTTACTAAGATCGACTGTATACGAGGTTATCTGGTGGCATGCTGTTTTGTTTATGTTACGTCCGTCTGGTTCGGCCCGTGTTCCTCCCCCGCTGAGCTATCTTCTTTTAGCGACAGTACACGTGGGATTAAAGAGAGGTTTCAATCTATGACTAAGTTTTCACAATGGTTGGTAGGCAAGAATTAGGCCTCGCAGGATTTTAGTCATAAAAAAAATCATATTACACATTACAATGAAAATCTCGTGTTGACAGCCGCGTCAAGAAATAAGAGAAATACGTTTATATGCAAGCAGCTCAACCACAGAGCGGGCTTCAAAATAAATTGAAGGTGGTAACCCAAAACCAAATTACTAGAACAAATAAATAATGCGCCCAAAGCGAAGCAAGGTGAAGCACAGCAATCTGCTGAATCCACACACTGAACCCCATTGGCTCGCGTCCTTTCGCGAGTCCCCACCTGATAATGCTATATATTCCGTACAGTCTGTGTGTCCAATCCTATCAAGATTCTGATGATGGTGACACAGTCGGTCTCCTGAACGTTGGCCGATATAAAGAACCAGAGAAGACTGTCACCCCGAGAAGATATCATTGCATTTTTGCGTCGCGCAATCTTCAAGACATACATAAAACATTTTATCGTGTCAAACAGATATGTAATTTTTCAAATACACAAATTACTATTTTTAACCTTGTCATTTGTATTCTAATCAATTTTTGTAACTAAGTAATTACTCAATATTGCAGACTTTACGTTAAATTTGTCATATATGTATTAAAAATTCTGCATCGTCCCCATGTTTATAATTATGCACTGACACACAGTAACTAATATATAATTTGTAAGTGTATGTACAGATATTTTCAAGTTGCAAACGTTTAGATTCACTGGATGGTTCGTTATGGACATAATACCGAAAGCTAAAAACATTATTTTTGAGGGTTCATTATTGTTATTTTACACCCTAAAAAAATATTACCTTAAAAACTCTGTGCAACCAATGAACGTCCATTATTTTACATGATTTGCCAATCCTACATTCAGCGTCGCGTTAATCTCACTTGTTCGCTCGTCTTCCATCTTCTTGTTATTTATTGTAAGAAATTACGAAGTACAACACCGGAGTGGCTTTCATTAAGTACAATAGTTGTAATAAAATCCCATGAAAATCGGCCACCTGGTGCAGAAGTTGAAATACAGGCACACAAATACACAAGACACGTGTGTGTGTGTGTGTGTATATATATATATATATATATATATACACATACATACATACATACACAGAGAATGGTGACTGCCTAAGCCTACATATTCTCCTCAAGAAAGGAAAAAGGCCAAGAAACGAAATATGTGAACAAATGAATATAAGTTGAAACTTTCTTTGCCAAGTTTCATTTAGGAAAAATACGGTCTGTTTTACAGAAAATAGACATGCCTCTTATTTTCAACGCTGCATAGTCGGAGGTACCACAGAATTGATTACAGAAGAATACTTCCACCCAGTTTATGTGGCATCCTACTTACTCGGAGTAAATGGCGAGTGTCTGCGATATAATTCATCCATAATATAAAATGATTTATTGCATTCATTAATCTTGTGGTGACAGGACGCAATTCTTTCTGTTTTTTTCAGGACGGTAATTTTGCATTTTATTTCCGATACTGTACCAACTGAATTGACTGCAGTTTTTTAAAATTCGCTGTAAATAATAGTACAGTCTAGTTAAAAAACTGATGTTAATAAGTACACAGCATAAAAGTAACAGCAGAAAAACTAAATTTGTCCATATTTACGCCGTGAAGGCATACGTACGTAGAGGGACGAAGATTAGTGGAGCAGTAAACTTCTTGATAAAGTAATACCTTGCCAAACTCGGGATTATATTCCTGAAAACAGTGGCAGGTAGAAAAACCTCAGTTGTCAAGACCAAGAAACTGAAGGTAGGAAACAGCTATGGGAACGGCGGTCGCCCTTAACATCAATACTTCTTCTTCCATTTATCACACGAAACACGTAGTAGTACATCCATCAGTATCACCAAAGCTTATTTATATCATTCGCCCTATTTTACCTCCACATTCAAACACTGGACTTTCTAATGTTTCATCTCTCTCCCACACTTTCTTATTCCTTTTGGCTTAAGTGAAATATGAGCTATAGAATCCTAAAAAATGTAACCCAAAATGTGGTTCAGCAGATGTACCACAACGAGAATCTGGAGGTCAGAAAACTGATTTCGGATGCTATTAGAGCCACCCCACTATAAAATATGAATCTTTTTGATGAGGGAAGTCGCAGGTTGTTTCCATGTGTGCTGTGGTACACGGCCATACAGATATTACAATTAGACTAATTAATCTTTTTGCTTTCATATATTTGTATCGTAAATTTGGAATATGTAAACCTTGTCCTGGAGCACTATGACACATGACTAGATGGTTCTTCCAAACCTCGTGATGTGCAGGACACGGCACAGTTAAACATGACTCTTACAGGGGATCGGGGGTCGCTTTGTGACCAACCGATATATGTGATAGAACGAAGCAAGAGGCTCTCTCTTTGAGTCGCTGCTGTAATTCTTCAACAAGTCCATTGTTGTCTCTCGACCTACCATCTGAATAAACTTTGTTAATAATCGCAATCAATTGTGTTCTCGCGCCGTCTTCCCATCCACGCAAGGGCTGGGATCCAACAGTACACAAATTAAAAACCGCGAATACATAAAGCCCGATATGGTCATTGGCAAACTAGAAATAAATGGATATATAGAGTCAAAGAGAGGAGGAATATCTTATACACAGTAAAAAAGAAGGAATACTAACGGGGTTGGCCACATGTTGTGTATGATCTGCCTTATAAAACGTGTGGCTGAAGGGAAGATGGAGGGAACGATAAAAGTGAAGGCAAGACGGGGAAGAAGACGTAAGCAGCTACTAGATGACCTTAATGAAAAGAGAGGACACTGGAAGTTGAAAGAGGAAGCAGTAGATCGCACCCTGTGAAGAACTTGCTTTACAAGAGGCTATGGACCTGTCGTTAGACAGATTACAGGATGAATGAATGAGCGAATGAAAGATTTTAATTAATTGATTGGTACAGTACTTGAAATCCGCGGTTATTGAATGAGGTATCGCTACTTGCCTTGACGGAGTCGCTCTCTGAGCGATCCATTACTTGTAGGATGAGGGCTGCCAGCATGTTGAAACCCTGGCAGTAGCCAACTGCCTTGTTCCAGCGTGCGTAAGCCAGAAGCACTCGTTTGAGTAGCGCCTGGTTCTGTTCAGCGGCTGCACCGCAAAACAAAGAACAACCGGTCCGATGAAGGTCCTGAGAAACAGAAGTTCAGTCCATGTTATCATAGTGCAGTGTAACCAGTGCCTTACAGCGTACTGGAATCCTTTAACAGCTGTCAGTAATTTAAGTTTCGGAAAACTTTTCACTCTTGTGACGTTCGGTTGTCAATTCAATAGCTTTCTTCTATTTAGGCTACTTTCCAACCTATCCTACACCAGTCATCGTAGCATTCTAGTCTGTACAGTCCGGCAAATATGGACAGAATGGTGAAATAAACCACAAAAGGCCTTTCTTTGAAACAGCTGAAAATTAACGGCCCCCTTTACCGCAGGCATAATGTATCTATTTCTTTCACTTCAAAAACTCACCAAAGGCCGACAGGCTCCCTTTCCAATTTTTTCCTCCTTTATTTTGTCCTCTCCCTTCCTTTGTACTGATGATTATTGTAATCAGCAGTCTATGTTTCATTTGAAATTAATTACATTCATCGAATATCTGCATTGTACCGTGTTTATTTAATAACCTTATTATTTGGGTTATACTTAGAGATAACAAAAACTCTTTCTCCCTGAGATGGAGAACGTAAGAGGAAAATGGACCATATTTTATAAGGACCTCTACAGTTTTCACTTTTACCAAGTATTATTAGGGCCATCAAATCAAGAAAGTTGAGACAGGTGAGCACATGTAGTTCTTCCTTTATGCTACACACCAAGGTTCACACCCATACAATATGTTCTGAAAAGATTTACATTCCTCGGATTTTGTTCAGTGTTTTCTTCAGTGCAATTTTGATTCCTTAGGGCCTGCTAACAGTCCAAACTACACGAACTTTATCACATATTCAGAAGATTGCTTATATTTATATAGTGATTTTTTTTCCAGCTGTTGCATCTGCTGCAAACACGACATTAGAAACTATGTGAATAAAACGAAAAAGTACGTGTGAGAATATGTAAATTTATTACATTGCAGACGTTGTAAACCTCCCACATGTTTCGGCCATCTTTTTTGGCCACCTTCAGAGAGGTATTTTACGAAGAATATATCACAAAGACAACCAAACCAATGTACAAATATAAAATATTAAATATGTGATTCAAAATATATGTTAAAATATAAAATGCAGATAAAACTACTATCATTATCCAAGTAGGGTGGTTATACCACATAAACAACACTTGAACAGTCCTAATTCTTATAAATGTAGTTCAAAGAATTTTATCTGCATTTTATATTTTAATATATATTTTGAATCATACATTTAAAACTTAATATTTTATATTACTACGTTGGTTTGTCTTTGTAATATATTCTTCGTAAAACACCTTGTGAAGATGGACACAAAAGTTACCGAAACAACGTCTACATATGTAATGTTATAAACTCAAGTATCTTCATATGCATTTCCTGGTTTTAATAAGTGTATGGTCATGAAACATTTAAAAAATGACATTAGAAATTTCTGTACTGTAACACGAAAGTAAAATGTTATGAAAAACACCTTGAACCACTTCTTTAGCGGTTTCTAGATAGTAGTAGGTAAAGCTGTAAACGAATTATCAAAATTTTGATCATTATTAACCCACAAAACTGCATTCACGAAGAGGTTTTGCGGCTACTAAATTTGGATGTGTTAATAACGACTTCGTTTACACGTTGTATCTCTCTGCCGCATTATAAAACCGTCCGAACCACATTATAAAGAATTAAAATTAACCCGATGTTTTGTATGGGTGTGAAACTTGTTTCTTTTTTAAACTGGATGAAACTTTTTGAAAAGGGGTAGCCGAGGAGAATGTTAGTACCTACAGGAGTCGAACAGCAAGGAGAATACCATACAAAGATAATCTTCATAATTTGTACTTTGCACCAAGCATTATTAGAAAGAGAGACCAAGAAGGATGCAGCAAGAATTGGACTTTTTAGATAAACATATATATGTATATATAATACTACATGCTAATTTGAAAGAAAGAGACCTCTTGGAAGTTAAAGTCGTAGATGGGAGGATAATATTAAAACATACAATGAGGAAAGAGAATGAAGACTGCGGACTGGAGGCTCTTGTGATTATGGTAATGTACCATCAGATTCTAAAAATACGAGGGATACCTTGAGTAGCTGACAGACTGTTAGCTTCTCAAGAGTGACCGTGCCACCAAATTAGTGACACCAGCTGGCTCTGAGGTTACTTACTCGGATCCTCAAAAACATCAAAGGCTATCTGAGAAATCGAGCGGTTACCAGATTAGAGAAATGGAAGACACTACGCTCAAGCTGTTATTTGCCTGATGCAGTATTTAAAAGTTAATCAAATGCTGAAATGTCAACTTCACAAAGATACGACCTATGAACTTCAGTTAAGGCTACGCGGCTTTTGTCATGTGACTAGTCTAACACATAAAAACTATGTTCGGACAGATATTTTCGGTGACTAACATTGATTGGAATTGAGACAATTGTGAAATAGAGTGGCATTACGTTTACATTTTACTTTAAATGAGAAAGATCTCCTTCAGAACATTCGGCCAATTCTCCAGCAAAGTCGATCCGACTTTCAAAGAATAAATTTCACCTCATTGTACAAAAGTATTAATTTTTTTATGTAAGACGGATGGAAACTGTAAAATGGGAATGAAGGACACTACATGCTGATATTCGTATGTTATTTACACTGTGTCACGTGTGTCAGTTTAGGACGAGCAAGTTGTGCTACTTGGTTTTGAGTAATGTTCAGTTCAAGAACCGACAGATAGATATTAAAACTGATTATGGATGGAGAACACATGCTGTGAGGTATAAACCGAACGTAACGTATGCAAAATTTTGATTTGGAGATTCTCACAGCGGAGATGCTGAAGGTTCAACTCTTCTGAATCGCAAATATAGTCTTTGAAAGTGTGGAACCTTCGAGTTTTACTGCCTGTTTTACTTGTGAGATGTTTGTGTCAGTATTTGACCTCTCCATCTGTTTTTAAACTTTTGCCTAGAACTTGTAAAAATGGAAAAATTTTTGGGCACTGTAGGAATATTGAGATTATAATTTATTTTAGTTGTAAATTATCTCTCGCTTTAACTCTCAATATACAGGGGGAAAATCATAAAGTGATGAAAAGTTTTTCAGAAATTATAAGGCATATTATTTCCGCTTTACTGCACGTATGAAAATTGTAAGGTTATATTTAAGTCTAAAGTATTCCTCTGGTCACCCTATCGTTGTTATAATTGTATTATGTCTTTAAATCATTCGTGATGGAATTTACCAATGAATTCAGTGCGTGTTTTCGGTTTCGTGTTCAAGGAAAGCAAACATACGTTTAAATTCATTACTCGCAATCATTCATCGGCACACAGAGATCTGAATAAAACATCTCAAGGTTATAACATACCCCAACCGCACAACTCGCTTTATGTCACAGTGGTCCTAAAGATGGTTAAAGGATAACAGTTTGATAATGCGATTTGAAAGGTGTTCTGTACTAGAATTAACAATAAACTTACACACACACACACACATTTATCAAATACAATATTGTCTTATAGTGATCATAAGACTTAACATAAGGGATGTGTACTGGAGGCGGCGGCAGCAGCAGCAGGTAATACGTGCTCGCGACACAACAAATACACTGTCTGGATATCGTGCTTCTGGAATACGGCGTTGGGTCAATGGGTAATCGGGTTTCGACGTATCGAGACGGCGGAATATAATTCAACTATGACGAAATCCGCAATGACACTACAGCATAAACGCCAAAACAACAACAACAACAACAATCATCACCACCACTCACCGTACGACAGACAATGACATAAATGTTACATTTAATTAGTAACAACGATATAGACCTGTCTGTATAATGATCATATCGTTTCACCAAACCCACTTATAAGTACGCATCAGTAATTAACACCTTCCACTGCTAAGGCAGTGATCTTTCACTCCAGACAGTTGATAACTTTGAATGTTTACCACCTGCTTGGATAAATTTTGCCAGCAGAAGATTGAACATATTTTCATTGTTTTTACGTTACTGCAAAGGTAAATATAGTTGTACTAATCTACTTTAGCATATTAGAAGGAATAATCTTCGAATATAAAGTGATACAACCCATATAAATGAGGGTACCACAAAATTAGAGTGTACAGTAAATAGGACATTTTCTTGAAATATGTAACGACGCGTTTCAGAGGCATAACATGTATGTTACTGAATTACTAAAATATACATAATTCAATGGAAAGGGTGTGGGAAATAATAATGTTAGCGTAGTTGAAGTTGCTACCTCGGTATCTGACAAGAGGTTTCTCACGTCAACAACGTAGAACCTCCAACAGTTCTACTAGTCTCAACCGGAGTGCACAGCCTTGGACTACTTGAATACGAAGCAGAAGAGACATCCGCTGCAAGACGGTGTTCAGTTTATACCAAGATTTGCAATTATTTGTTATTTCGTAAATACATAAATGCATAGCTGGCAAATCATCTCCACCTAAAGCACACATCCAGAATGCACTAAAGCTACCACGTACACATACACAATAAGTAACCCCAGCTCTATTTACAAAGTCCCACGAAGTCTGCCTAAACACTGACACATTCAATCGATTTCATCGTCAAGCGCTGGATTCCTTGCTTAGAATTTCGTAGACCACGCCCACAACCTGTTGCTTTTCAGCGCTTGGCTGCAATCGTCTTTTTCAGACCCCCTTAGTGTGGAAATCGCAGGGAAGAAACCCAGGCTGTACCAGTGGTGTTCGAAAACCTCTAAACGCTTTAGACACAGCATAGTCTTAGTGGTGTGCAGTGTAGCTGAAGACTGAAAGAAGTAACTTACGAATAAATAAAATTCTCTTGAAAAGCTTACAGCCATTTAGCTGGTCACAATTTCACTACCGTGTTCATCAGACTCCGCGTCTAGACCATCCCGAATACGATGACTACACTGCACACCTTCATAATATATTTCTTAAAATCAGATTCAGTGTTACGTCCCCTTCCAATCACAAGCCCCTTAAGTGATGTTGGGCCTGTATCTTGCTGATTTCCCGACTAAAATTTTCAGTAATCTCTTAATTTCTTCCATGCATTCTGTATGTTCCGTCCAACTCACTTTTCTTGTCTTGTTCATCCTAATAATACGTTGTGGTGTATGTAGACCTCACAAATCGCCTCATTATGCAGGTTTCCAAATCTACTATCACCCTCTGTCAATTTGGTTCAAATATTATTATACTGTTATATTATTATTATTAAATTGTATTATTAAATATTATTTTTCGACTGAACCTTTATTGGATTGAAGTCTACACAACAGCTGATCCTAACTGCAGGAATTAAAAAGGGCCAATGAGATAGAAAGATAGCCAGGAGATAGTTGTGGCCTGTTTCAAAGTACTCTCCCAACAATCACCTATGCAGAACAAACAACACCATACAAACCTGAATAAAGTCAGCTCCGAATATCCGAATGAGATTCAAACTTGGGACCTCCCGAATACAAGTCGAGAAATGTTGACACTACACCAAATTTCTCTGTTTTTTTCGTTAGGCATGGGACTTAGGTGGAGCTGATCCGTCAATATAGTTACTAGGGACTGGACTACCGGGGTTCAATTCCGTACAGGGAGAGGGATTATTCTTATCGCGACCGAATCTAAACCGACGATAGTATCCAACTGGCTTCCTGACTAGTGGTTAATCGGTAGCCGTTTTGGCGGACGCCAAGCGACAGATTACAGCAGCCGTCATTTCAAGTCCATCTGCTTCCTAGGTTAAGGAAATGCGGACATAACCTCCATTCGCCACAAATCTCCACGGAGCGATGCTTCAATACTTGAGCTTAGGCAGTAAGTACAAGAACTACTAATCCTTTCCACAGCCTCTAGCTTCTAGGACCGACACAGCCTCCTCTTCGATGTGTAAAGCGCTCCGATTACAGGCCTGGACAGGCCCTGAGGGTTCCAGGAGGTTGAGACTCCCAGATTTCAAGACAATCGGCATATGAAGGTGGTAAGGCTGTCAGTCCTACGCACCGGCCGCCTTTACCCCCAGGAAATATTCCTGGCAATCATTTATGTTAGAGTCTGAGTCGACCCCAGGGCCATAGTGCGGCCGGAAGAAATATGTCAATGAAAAATTCCAATGACACCATCGGGAATCGAACCCGCGACCTCCTCTTCGATGTGTACCAGCTCTAATTTCTCCGCGTGTATAGTGGCTTGGAATTGAAGCTAAACACTCACCTTCATCTAGTGCCGAAATTAAAAATGAGTAGAGCTATACCTCCACTCCCCATATGCCTTTATTGTGCAGTCATTAATTAAGCAAGGGGAAAATTTTTAGACGATGAATTTACCCTTACGTAACTCTATTGAATATATTTAGGTAATACAATTTTGCGAACATCTAAATTCGATTCTGCACCTTATTAATCATACGTATACTCAGATAGACTTTAAATTTTGAAGCGTGAGCTTTATCAATGTAATATTTAAAAATCCAATACATGCCGCACAGAAAACACGCTCTGTCCATTTTAAACCACGTGTTAATGTTGGTTAGGGAAGTAATCGCTGTTTATTGTGAAGAATACACAACACACGTATATATAATGTATGATCAAAATAAAGATTTGTTGAAAATGTCATGGCATATGGGACATTTATTTATCAATCTACTTTAAATGTTTACCATTGCTTCTAAAGTAGAGACTACCTCTGACACATATGCTACCTACCGGGCATTCTGATATGCAGAATGTCATGTCCTTGTCAGAATAAATTTTCTGTGTATTAATCCACATATCGGGAAGTACAAGCAATGTAAAAAACATGAAAACCTTTGCGAGGCTGACAGAATGCTTTCTACATGACGACGCATACGCGAATGGATTACCTGACGTGGCACTGTGGGGGCTGCAACCGAAGACTCTGCGTTGACTGTCACTCACTATCAGACCTTTATCGCAGCACGAATTCTTTCTGCAGTCGTGTACATGCTGAACGTTTTACATACGAAAGAAAACTGGATTTTATATTCATAAAGTGACACAATTTATGAAATATATGAATATCTTTAACGCCGTACAAGACAGGCAATGTACGTACAACGTAAAATTGAGACGCGTTCGTGCAACCATTGTTGCAGTGGAAAAGCAATACGTGTTACGTACTACGTGTATGAATTTGTAGCCTGAGATATCCAGCATGCAATGCACATGGGCCATATTGCCATCTGTGGCCTGTCCGGCTCTACGCAATTTTTCCACGTCATCTCACAAACAGCACGATTTTCGAAAAAAAAAAAGTTATTGAACACAAAATGTGTGTTTTGATGTTCTCTACAACTTTTGTCTGAAACATTTCTCGTTCTAAGAAGAACTGACCGAGATATGATCAAAAATGTATATTGGTCGTCACGTAAAGTGCCCATTATTATTGCCAAATTTTAATAAACTTGAATTTTCTCTACATATTTTCGAAAAAAAAAATACTTAAAATTTAAATTTCATGAAAATCTGTCCAGTGGAAGCCGAGTTGTTTCACGCGGACGGACGGACGGACGGACGGACGGACGGACATAACGAAGCTAATAGTCGCTTTTTGCAATTTTTCGAACACACCTGATAACACCCACGCTCACACTTCCATCTCGTTTAAACAGTCTGCAGAGTCCACTAGTCCTCTGCTTCACCAACCTTGGCCCAATAAAATTTAAAATGTTTTCCCCGTCCGTGGGCCGCCTATCTTGCGCGTGAAATTCTCTTAAAGACGAATTCTTTACGTTTAACAAAGTGTTTATTTAGTTAACCAACAACATTGTCTATTTTCACAGTCACTACATAATATTTGAGATGAGAAACACAAAATGTTAAAAAGAACGGCTTATTTAAGCCGGAAAATAACGAAGAGAAACTTAACAAGAAGGGGCGCTATATTAAATCAACACAACAAAAATGGAGCAAATGTGGAAAAACAAGTACAGAATAACAAAAAAATGTAATTAATATTCTGATAATCACACGAAACATTTACGATAATATGTTCAATGGGAAATATGCGGTGTTTTTATGCAGATGGCACATAAATTAGTTATGTTCTTTAAAGGTTTAACAATTATTGTCTAAAGAATCAGTAACAACAGGCTATGGTGTGAAACTATCGATCTAATCCATAAGTAAAAGGAGGCTGACGATTTTCATGTCTGATGTTTGAAGGTTCTCACATCGATTACAACAAAATTCCTCTTCAGGAACCCGAAAATCTGTAGGCCCACTATTCAGCGTATACCAAAAGGGCAATTGAGACAAGAAAGAGTATATCAATGTGACATTTGGGGCGCACGAGATTGATGATAAATGTAAAACTTACCGTGTTTTAGTCAAAACCCCTCAAGAAAATCAATATTTGGAAACCGTAAGTATTGGTGAGAACATATAATTAAAATGCTGGCCTATCTTGAGGAAACACGACTGGATATATCTGACCCATGATAGGTTCCAGTGAGGAGGTTTTGAAAATGAGACATATAATATATGTGTTCCACAAAAGATGAAAAAAATTCTTTACTAGCTGACCAACTATCAGCTGTCAAGGCCTCTGCATATACATTAGTAATAGGGAGAATGTGTAATGTGCACAAAACTCTAATCCGCGAACTACAACTGACGCATACGTATGGTAATGCTGAAAGATTTGAACTGTTTTTACAACTTCCTTGTTCTACAGTTTATCAATACAAAATATATGCAAAAGAGGCACGTTAAAAAATGTGAACGTTACATACAGAGTTTTACCGTGTGTTAGTAACAAATCCTAGGAAGACAGCGGCACTGGTGTTATACGGCAATGTTAATTGGAATCGACTATGACTAACCGTGCTGTGCTTAACTGTAAATTCCATCTCCCTTAAATAAGAGTGATCATATATGGGCAGCATTGCTTGGTCACATGCAGATACTCGAATTTCGATATCCCTAGACTAGAGGTCGCTAGCAGGCGAAAGGGAACCTGAAAAACCTTCTTAATTTACAACACGCACACAAAGAATCAACCGAAATTAGAGACGGGAGCTGAAATAATGAGATAATACGGGGCTTTAAAATTTGTATTCTCGCCCAAAACACTTTCCCAAGCATTGCTTTTGTCTATTCGCTCTGACATAAAAAATTAACGGAAGTATAACAGGTAGTTTGCTTAAGAAATGTCGCATGTGCTTAGAGTTTATTGCAATAATCTGCCAGTAACAAAGACTGTAAAGGATAAAGTGACCAGCTGGTAGTGCGTAGTGATTTGGAAATAACATAACGTGGAAGTGGCCTTGATCTAATTTCATGTAGTATTCCGGTATTTTCCTGGACAGACTAAGACAGTGCCTCAGATACCATGCTGGGGGAACCTCGCAACCCGATAATCGGCGGCCCCATATAATTATTAGCGAAGTTAATCCTAGGCCCCTTAAAGGGACCCAGAATGTTGCCAGAAGAATAGAAGCCAGTACGAAACAACCCACCGTATTTAGGCCCTACAGAATTTTGTTCGTATTGGGCCCCTAAAACCCACAGCCTCCAGTGTAGCTGGGACAGCGGGAGCCTTATCTATACCACTCAAGTAAAGAAAATCACGGTATATCTCAGTCAAATAGTGGAATTTCCGGCCACAGTTTGAACCCGGTACCTTCATAATGTAAGTAAAGAGTACTATCAGTTGCGCTAAACTGTTATTATTTCTTACACTGAAACCCGTCAATCGAGTAGCTAGTATAAACATTTATTTTGCTCAAGTCTGGACTGATACTTGTTACGTAGAATGATAAACACAATGTGCTTCGCGACCAACAGCCACGAATTGAGATATTACTATATTTTGAAGTCCTCGCGGGCGCCAAGGCATACAGCTGGCGATCCTGTCCTGTTCCAATCCTCGAAAATTATTCGAAAATTACAAGTGCATCATGCTGGTATATACAGCAAATGTCGTGCTTGATGTCAGATCAATAACGCGTCGACATGTACGTTTATTATAGATTAATACATTTTAATAATTATGCAGGACACAACCGTAAGGAAATGCTAAACGTTTCTTTTGTGACAATGAATCTGCTTTGGTGGATTTCTGTCAAATTTGTACGAGCGTCATGTTGACATGTTGAAGTTCCAACCGGGAGCGATCCTTTCCGAAGTTTTACTGTCCAACCGTCGAAAGAACAAGGTTAAGTGCCTTATTCTAATTACACGGTAGATGGTCTCGAAAATGGTCCTTTACAATTTCCGACAGATGGGTACTAAGTGAATTTTCTACAAACTCTTTAACCATAATTGCTTCAAGTGGAAAATGGCAAGTAGAGAAAACAGTGTTTTTGCATTGAGGTCACGCTCGAATGTTACTCAGAGCGAATACTGCATATCACACTTTGAAACTAAGAAGACGAAAAAAAAGCGCAAAATTTAGTACTGTACTACCACGGATATGGGAAATTGCAATGCTGCTTTAGTGTTCATGTAACTGGATTAGATCTGAGGCCTTCTTTTTTCTGGGACAGTCAAAAAGAATTAAATGTTCGGCTCTTAAAGATGAGACATAATGGTTGTCCCGAAACATCAGTAACCAACTATGAAACTACTTCGCGTTACATCCCAGAACATCTAAGGTCTCAACAGAACTGCGATGTAGACCAGAAGTCTTGCACAAATTGGATTTATTTTCAGGGCAAAGAGACTGATCCACATAAAAGAGTTACGTACCAGAACACACTGTCACAATGTACACTTTCCTTACAAAGAGAGAGAGAGAGGAGGGAGGGAGATACCTATATAATCCTTTTCTTGGAAGTTTCAGTTAGGTAAAGAAATAGAAGTGAAAACGCGTCATACCATAGAGATTACAAACACGTGAAAAACAAAGAAATAGATTTGTGATAAACTTTGTTAAGTTGTTGTAATGTTTACGATTACAGGTCATTCACCATTTTCAGGATGAAGAGAGTGGGAAGAGAAGTACATGAATATAATTGTAGGTTACGTTAAGGAATTGCAAGGGCACGGGACATGGTGCTGTTCTTAGAAAGGGGCCGTTTGATGCCATGTAAAAATTTATGCTGACAAACACTTCAAACTGTCGTGTAAGACGGACTTATTTAATCCGTTAAAATTCCTATGTGAATGCACCAAGTTCATAAAACGAAATCACAATAATCTAAATGTATAATTTCCGAAAATAATGAATGAATTTTAATGAAGTTTTATATTGTATATTTACAATAAAGGAAGTAGAACTAAATTAACCCTAATTCATATCAATGCAACACACCACTTACTTTACGAGATCAAATCTAAATTATCTGTTGCCCCTAAAACAGATAATGAGGCAAAGGCTATGATTATAAAGCACATTTTCCGGATATAACACTTTCATTCGATATACTTTATTTTTGAAATAGCGAATAAGAAAATAAGTTGTAACTTCGTGACATGTGCTTGTGGTCTGTGTGAGTAACTGAACACAAGTGGATCCACAGCCAGTAACACTAAGGCCAACGGCAAATACAAGGTCGCAAAGAACTCAAATGGAACTTTCCGCTCTTCCTTGTTGTGACGTACAAGGTTCGCTCGGTCGTTGCGTTAAATACTCCGGCAAAGTACAGGGTGACCAAAAGGTCTCTGTGCATCTGATGATTACAATACAGAAGTCAGGTGCGCAGAGAATTTTTGATCACCCTGTAGTAACTGTGAAACTTTTTACACTGTGTAAGTTTTACACTTTAAAGTGCCTTTAAAAAAACCTTTTAACCCGACGTAGAGCATGGACCACACGACATCAATTTTCGAAGCAATTTTTACCTCGAAATATGAACATGAACAGACTTTGACATGATAAAGAAGTTACGCGAACACGATTCATTATCTAGGACAAAAAAAAACAGTTACAAAACTTTCGACCTAGGTTGAAGAATAAGAGACCAAACTTGATGTCGCTAGTTATTAAGTTTTATTTCACTTCTATGCTCAACATGTTTTGGACATTAATACATGCAGCATCAGGAGCCTGCGACTTTTCTATTGTATCACCACATTGGTCGTGTGTTCTTGTTTCGATGTGTGTTGGAGTTTCGGTGTGGCTGGGTTGGGGTGGTATCCGTGTAGCAGGCTGAAGCACAA